>Ga0209589_1007441_pt1 | contig 17597 bp, 25 predicted proteins | sample CowpeawhiteBW_FD_187525 | JGI IMG/M metagenome (GOLD analysis project Ga0209589, IMG submission 187525) | Root nodule microbial communities of legume samples collected from California USA - Cow pea white BW (SPAdes) (version 2) | ecosystem: Host-associated > Plants > Roots > Nodule | place: USA...
TCTTCAACTAAATATTAATGTCCAAGCTCCAAAATTGCTTCACCCAAATACCTAAAAATAATTAAAAACAAAAATTAGGCCAAATAATGTGAAATTAGTCCAAATTCGGAACAATGGCCCAATAAAGCCCAACAGATGAAAAACACTCTAATGATGAACAATTAAGCACTAATCAACTGTCTAATGGGTACACAAAGGCTAGTGGAATGGAAGAAAATAATGACTCATCAGTAGGTTAGGTTGTTTTTTTTAGCCAACACATAGATAATTTGTATTTTTATGATTTTGGTTTGTATTTGGCTTGTATTGAAGTATATTTAGATTTTAGTTAGAATTATGATTTAATTTTGACTTTAAAAAATATAAAAAAATTATTATTTTTTAATTAAGTGGGCCCAATTATATTTTTTTAATTAAGTGAGCATGTTTAACCCACCAACCCGTGGTGAGCTAGGCCGGGTTTGAATTTTTTGGGCTCGCTAATAAGTGAGCCAGGTTGGATTGACTGACTAAGTGATCAACCCGTGGTGAGTCGAACCAGGCCAGACTGGATTACTCGTTTTAACATCTCTAATTTTTTTATAGATTTTGTTATCATCAAAACCTTCTCAGCAATATCCTTGTCTAATGGGGTTTTATAATGTCAGGTTCTCAAAGTGATGATAGGAAGACTCAACAATACATGCCAAATTGTCAATGTTAGCTTTTTACAAGTGCATACCTTGTTTTCATGATGGAAATTGGTACAAGAGCAATTGAGCCCAAAGTTGTGGGTGCATTAACGACCGATTGTTGGAGCATTCTTGATTGGAAATCTGCAAAGGGAACATCATGGTGTCAAACCAACAGCTTGAAGCAAGAATAGAAGACATGCAACACCAAAATGAAAAGATGCAATACCTGAAACATGTTGCAATTGGAATCATTGGGGGAGGGAATAGAATCTTTGAAGGAGATGATCAAATAACTTTGGTAAAATATACAGGCGATTCTCCATCTTTAAAATGCTCATGTTAGCTAAGGGAAGTAAAAGTTTCAGTAAATAGGTGGATGGGAAAATCACATAATTTGTTTCCAATGTTTGTGGGAACGGGTATCGGGAATAAAGAGAAAAAATGTGAGGAATATCTCGTGTTGGATGAAGAAAATAGAAATGAAGATGAAAATCAAGAGCCAAGAAAATAATCATTGTGGAAAGAATAATTAGTGGATGGACCTAGAAAAAAAATAAGAACAACCAAAGGACAAACAGAGGGAGAAAAAGAGGTTGGAGAGTAGTGAGGAAATTGCATGTTAGAACCACTAGAATCATATTCCTTCATGGAGAACTGGAATCCTAGGAGAAAGAAATGGTGTATTTTTTGGAATTCCTTCAACAGATTGTATGTTCGAAGCTTGGAACAAATAAACTCAATCTGAGCTTCCCTTAAAGACTTGGTCAACGCATCTGGATGTTGGTCATTTGATCCAACAAATTCAGTACATATTTCTTTCTTCAACAATTTTTCATGAACAAAATGACAATCTATATCTATATGTTTAGTTATCTCATGAAACATTGTATGTGATGCAATGTGGAGAACAACTTGATTATCGCAATACATCTTCATAGTTAGGATGTCACAAAAGTTAAGCTCTTGAAGGAACTGCTTTACCCATATAAGTTCACATGTTAGTGACACCATTGCCCTATATTCAGCTTTAGTTGTAGATCAGGCCACCACATTTTGTTTCTAACTTTTCCATGAAATAATGTTTCCTCAAGGAAAACACAATGTCCCATCTGCATCATAGTATCCAGACTTTGGTCACTACCATAATTTTGTCATCGATAAGAACACTAGAGGACCTTTATCTCAGCATTCAGAACCAGTTCACCTAGAGGAAATTGTGAAATTTTAATGGAGAGTATGATGGATACCCATTAAATAGTTTTGTATGGGTTAGGTAAGTTAGTTAGTTAGTTACAAACTTATGTTAGAAAGAAGGGCAATGGATTTGCATTACAACTAATTAAGCCAATTAAGCATAGCATAGGTTTCGGTTGTAAACTGTAGACCTGTAGCTACCTAGGGGATTTTGTCATCGGAAAGCAATAAAAGGAGTGGATCTAGAGCTCTTGAAATATTTGAAATTACGTATGAATTCCTAGGTTTCTCCGTAGTTTAATTCAATTAAAACCCCATTTTTCTTGTTGCTATGATACTATACTAGTCCTATCAATATCAAACAAAAGACAGAAGTTATAAAGGAAACAGTAACATACATCAAGGTTCAAAGCAAAATAGCATAATAATCTGGACATTTACTATTGGATGTGTGCACCGCTATAAAAGTCGTTTATTCAATAAAAGAGTTGTAGCTGCTAGAAGCCCACTAGTAGCATACTTCAAGGTTATCTAAGCAAAAAGCATGATCAGAATTACTTTGTTAATTATAATCATTTTAGAAGCTTTTATATCAAGCAATATGACACAATACTACAACATTTTTGTTTTACCTAGAAATTATTTTAGTGATTTTTATGACCACCACAAATCCAAAAACACTAGCATTCGATTCAACAAAAATGGTAACAACCAAAAACCCTGACCCCTCAATACCCACTTACAAAACAAAAGGAAAACCAAATACCAAAGTGGCAGTCAACAACTTTCTCAAATTAACACTCTAAAATTTACAGACCATGATAGGCTAATGACCTATTATGCATCACTTCTTCATCCTTTTTATTTTAGCCTGCTAAAAATCATAAAAACCCTTCAAGGCTGCAATGGAAAGATATGTTCATTTTCCCTCCCTTGGTCAAGCTCATGTACCCTCCAAGGCATTACAAAGCCTACCATAAGAACTAACACCAACCAGGTTTACTATACGCATTTGAAAACTATCTATTTTAGTTATATACTAGTAGTTTTAGCACAACTTTTTCGTCCATCTCAGTAAAAATAACTTTACCCACTATTGCTATAACATTGGCGTGTTTTTTCTTTGTAAAGATCTATTATTTTCATTGCTATCACAAAAATAAAAAGTACTTACAATTTAAAATGTCTACAATATATTCTAAGACCTCACAATAAAATTGTGTGGTGAAGACAAAAATAAAAATGTAAGCAACCAAAGTTGTAAGAATATAAAATAGACACAATCTTATCATTTGATGAAAGAAAAACAACAATGTATACGATCACCTTACAAAAACTTTTCTTATATATAAAAATGAGATACTTAAATACAATCATCAAATGTTTTCTTTACCCAATTAGCTTTATTCCTCATTTAACAACTCAACTTCTCAATTACCTACACATATAACGAAACTAATTTTATCAGTTTGACTTGTTCCATAGCATTATTCAAGTGTTGAAATTGTCATAATTTCTTACTTTTGAACTACTGAGATGATTGAACAAAGAGTCTGAATAAATACGAGGAAAAGTAGTACAATTCCAGCAATAGTAGAAGCTATTTTCCAAGGAGCGTTTAATTACTCATGTATGAACATAGCCTTGTACTTGTTGAGAGGGTTTTCGTAGAAATCATTCAAACTATTCCAGAGAGAAACATATTGTGAAATGAAATTTGGCACAAAAGGTGCAACACTGTAGTTTCCTAGCTTATGCTCTAGGCCGATGCTTCCCACCAAAGTTAAAACACTGCAGTTTCCTAGACGAAGTCGGTGGTCTACTGTATGGCTTCTTTTGTAGTATGGAGTTTGTAGTGGTCTTCTACTGTCGAGCCACTCTGTTGGGCCCCATCTCCAGTTGCTCAAGTGTTTTGACCTGCTCAACCAAATTTGGGAATTCCCTGATCCTAAGAGGCACCAAAAACCTACGTAACCCATGATTAAGTCCACCCTCGAACTTCCTGCATCTCCACTCTTCGGCGACAACGGCGAGTAGAATCGTGCCAGATACTCAAACCTATCAGTATAGGCCTGCATAGTCATAGTTCCCTGCTGGAGTGTAAGGAACTCTGCCTCTCTCTCATGCTTCGCGCTGTTTGGGAAATATTTCTCCAGAAACCTCGTCCTGAAGGTAGCCCAAGTCACCTGTTCTTCATAGGTCTGCATCAACTACTGCATCCCCTGCCACCAGTATTCAGCGTCTGCCACCAGGAGGAATGCGACGAAGGCTAACCTCTGCGCATCAGTGCATTCAAGTACCCAGCAAATCTTCTCGCACTCACGCAGCTAGGCATCTGCCTCATCAAGGGTGGCCTTGCCAGAGAACTTGGCTGGCCTATGCTTCATGAAATCCTCCTTAGTTACTGGACGAGTAGGTGCGACTACGGTCCTGGGTGCTGCTGCAATGGGTTGCATCACGTCTACCATGCGATGAATCGCTTGAGCAATGTCATTAGCTCCAGCATTATTCCTTCTCCTTCTGTTGGCCATAGCTTGTGCGCACCACATTTTTACAACTGTTCACATCACACATCGCAAGTTATGATTTCACAACCAAAATTTAGCACAAAACACAATCAATTAGTCACGTTAACGTAACACGATGAGCTCACTCCCCATAGACCCCAAAACATTTTTGAAAGCCTTTGCTCTGATACCAACTGTAACATCCCGTCCGGATATTATGGATTTAAAATAAAATAAAGTAGTAAATAATAAAACTTGAGTTATTATAACTGATTCTCCCAAAACACGGGAAAATTAAAAACTTCTATTACTTTCACAATAAACCAAAATCCATAAGTATAAATAAGATTGTAATTATCCAAAAGTTCAAAATAAGCTTAATTACAATTTATTTGAAAGCATAAAAAAGTTCATAAAAGTTCTGATAAAATCTTCTCCTAATACTAGCCTTGCTCCGTCTCTAGGCCTCACCAGATTCACCTACAATATCATTTGCTCCCGTGTACCGCATATACGATCATCGCCAAACACAAGTAAATAGGGTGAGCTAACAAATCACACATATATATAAATATTGAACAGTTATATATATCACACAATCGCACCAAAGAAATCTCTTCCTTTGATCCCATACCACATGGCCACTACCATGATAATTGTGTTCTACGTCTTATAGCAATTACCTCAAGATGTCTTGCTGCCATACATATCGGCCACAACCGATAGAGCATGTGTGGGAAACCATGCTACGGATCATACACCGTAACGTCAGGTGGAGTTTCCAAATATGAACATAGTTCGTAAAATTCCAAAACTACCAAACTCGTCAGCTAATTATTGAGGAGGGCAATCCATCTGGACCTATCCGTACTGGCCACAACCAGCACACTCACACCGGCAACACTCGCCAACCCGAGCTTAACTCAAGGGTTCCTCGTGTTCATCTTCCATCTTGAGCTCAACTCGAGCGATGTCATTCCGAGCTCAACTCGAGGAATGCCACGTGCTTAACCCCTATCCCGAGCTCAACTCAAGGGATACGTTTCGAGCTCAACTCAAGGAACATCAGCAAGCCAACCTTTAAGGCATCACTAAAGCTATGTAGATCACACACACCCCCTTCTGTAATTGGACTTTCTATTTTTGTTCTGCACCCCTTCTTTTTACTGAGTTGCACCCGTAATGTCACTTAAACTCTAGCCGATCAGATTTTGTCACGTGGCAATCATCCACTTACTAGATTAACCAATGAAAATAAGTCACGTCCTCAATCTCCCACTCACAAAAATAACCAACCAAAATATGACACCTCATCACTCTCTCTCTCCTTCACACAACCAAAACCGTAACCCTAATCTCATTCTCTATCTTTTCCGCACCAACCCACTGCGCAGCCACCACCTCCGACCACCGTTGCAGCTCGACGGAACTATAGCCACCGTCTTTTTCGACGCGCCATGCTGCCTCCGAGCTGCACCATTATCGAAACAACATCCATGACTCACAGAACCACCGTCTTCGTTGCGTCTCGCTTCCTCAGCGTCGTCCCGCTTTCAGAAATGGGAGTTCGCGACTATTTCATCTTCTCTGTGCGTCCCGCAGCTACCACCACGTCGGGACTGTACTTGCTGGGACAATGGACTGCATCGTGCTCTTTGCGCCTCCTTCTCCTGCAAATCTCGCTACTTCGACGCACCTTCATCTTCTTCGACTCCATCGCCTCCATCGCTCCTCCATACTCGAGCTCGTGAACTTGCATAAGTTGAGAATAGTGAAGCACCACCGCGTCCATGAACGAGCCAAAATTAGCATCGCAGATCTGCCATTAACATCCTGCAACCTTCGGAAACCACCTCTGCTCGTGACGCACAACGCTTGCACTCGTTCGAACCATTCTCGCAGCCAGCCCCTATGTCAACCACATTCACCAATGCATTACTGTCAACTTGCATCTCTTCCACGAACCACATAACTGGAAAAATGCAATAGATCGAATACGCAGTTGAACACATTCTCCCTTTGCACACCAAAAACTCCCCTCTCACTCTCTAATCTCGTTCTCCTTTCAAAGTCAAATATCAACACTGCTAAAACCCTTCTTTTCCCCCAAATTGGCCTTTATATATGTGTCTAAAAGATGGTTTTAAATGCTAAAACGCAAATGGGCTTAATGGTGGGTTTATTTCCATTCAAAGGCAATTACTTAGTGGTTTTGTATTATTTTTCCAGCCCCTTGGGGCCTCCTCATTCTAGTTTTACCTTTGCCCTTTCACCTCCACTCCAAGCTAGAATTAGCAAAATTAAAGCCTACTTTACGCACATCAAGGTTTGAACCTGTGACCCTCCATTCATAAGGCCAAAGCACAACCATTATGTCAATTCAGATTTAGTGATAACTATTATAATCCTATGATTATAACATCACTCACTAGTCACAAACATATTATCAAAATAATAACACACAAAGGCATACATAGGACTTGAACCCAAGCCTTCTCACACAAACAAAGTACTCTCAACCACTTGAGCTAGTACTTTTCCATGTCATACCCATGAACATTTAATTTCATAAAAGTCTCATTCTCCCGCATTTATTAATTAATTAATTATTTAATTAACTAATTTCCACGGGTCTTACATTCCCTCCACCTCAAAAGAATTTTCATCCTCGAAAATGAGACTTACCAGAAAACAGGTGAGGGTAACACCTCCCCATGACGTCTTCCATCTCCTACGTCATCTCCTGTGTTGTCGCCTCCTATAGTACCTTCACCGTCTTTAACTCCTTGCCCCTAAGGGTCTTGACCTGAGTATCCAGTATACGAACTGGTCCGACTGGCATGGTCAGATCCTCTCGCACTTCCACCTTATCTGATTCTAACACATGGTCTGGACTTGCAATGTATTTCCTTAATTGCGAGACATAGAACACATTATGCAAGTTGGCTATGTGAGGTGGTAGAGCAATCTTATACGTCGTTGTTCCTATTCTCCGAGTAATCTGATACGGTCCTATAAATCTTGGAGTTAACTTCCTTGATTTAAGAACTCTTCCAATAACCGTGGTTGGAGTAACCCGTAGGAATACATGATCTCCTTCGTCAAACTTCAGTGGTCGTCTCCTCTTATCAGCATAAGACTTTTGCTTACTCTGAGTTGCTCGCATTCGATCTTGGATTAGCTTGACTTTACTAGTCGTTGCAGAAACTCAGGACCAAGCACAAAGGCTTCACCATCCTGATACCAGCACAATGGAGTTCTACACCTTCTTTCATATAATGCTTCATAGGGCGCCATGCCAATACTAGAGTGGTAATTATTATTGTATGTGAACTCCACTAGAGGTAATACATCATTCCAGTTTCCCAAGTGGTCTAGCACACACAACCTCAATAAATCTTCTAGAGATTGGATGGTCTGCTCAGATTGACCATCCGTTTAAGGGTGATAAGCCGAGCTCATTCTCAACTGTGTACCCAAAGCAGCTTGCAAAGATTTCTAGAACCGTGATGTGAATCTAGGATCCCGGTCTGACACTATGCTCTCGGGTACTCCATGTAATCTCACCACTTCTCGCACATACAATTCTGCTAGCTTGTCCATCGACCACTTCTGATTCATAGGCAAGAAATGCGCACACTTTGTTAGTCTTTCTACGATCACCCAAACTGAATCATGGCCCTTTGTCGACCTCGGAAGGTGTGTCACAAAATCCATAGAGATACTGTCCCACTTCCACTGAGGTACGTCTAGTGGTTGCAGTGTACCACCCGACCTTTGGTGTTCAATTTTGGCCTTTTGACATACTAAACATTGAGCCACAAAGTCTGCAACATCCGTCTTCATTCCATTCCACCAGAAAGACTCCTTCAAATCCTTATACATCTTAGTCATACCTGGATGTATCCTAAGACGACTCTGATGGCCCTCCTTCAGAATTTGCCTTCTGAATAAACGTCCTCCAGGCACACACACCCTACCTTTAAGGCGTAGAATGCCGTCAGCACCCATCTGATAGTCTTTCCCTTTCTCTGTACCCAACCACCTTATAGATTGTGCAACTCCAAATCGTGTCTTTGAGCCACACGAATTTCATTCAAAAATTCATTGGTGACTTTCAACAAGCTGCACTGTATAGAGTCTTGCCCAAACTGCATTCCCAGATTCATATCTCGGAGTTTCTCAATCAACTCTAACTCCTTTATCATCATACAAGACATGTGCATCTTCTTTTGACTCAAAGCGTCGGCTACAACATTTGCCTTGCCCGGGTGATAGAGCAATTCAAAGTCACAGTCCTTTAGATACTCCATCCACCTATGATGCCTCATATTTAACTCCTTCTGGTCAAACAAGTATTTCAGACTTTTGTGATCGCTGAATACCTTAAATTGAGAGCCATACAAATAATGCCTCCATGACTTAAGAGCAAACACAATAGCTGCTAATTCCAGGTCATGAGTCGGGTAATTTTTCTCGTGTACCTTCAATTGTCTTGAGGTGTATGCCACTGGCCTCCCCTTTTGCATCAATACACACCCCAAACCAAGGTAAGAGGCGTCACAATACACCTCAAACTTCTTACCAGTGTCTGGAATCACGAGTATTGGAGCAGTAGTTAAGCACCTCTTCATCTCCTCAAAACATTCTTCACACTTCTCAGTCCATGAGAATGGCTTATCCTTTCTCGTGAGTTGTGTCAAAGGATTCACCTTCTTTGAGAACCCCTCTATAAACCTCCTATAATAACCTGCCAAGCCCAAGAAACTCCTCACCTCTGTTATTGTCTTAGGCCTTTCCCACTTCAGTACAATTTCTATTTTGGTTGGATCCACCGCGATACCTTTAGCTGAGATTACATGCCCGAGGAATTGCACTTACTCAAGCCAAAACTCGCACTTGGACAACTTGTCGTATAGCTAGTGTTCTCTGAGTACATCCAATACCACCCTCAAGTGATCAAAATGTTCTTCCTGAGTCCTCGAGTAGATAAGAATGTCATCAATGAAGACGACAACAAACTTATCAAACCAAGGTCAGAAAATCGTATTCATGTAATCCATGAATACCGTCGGTGCATTCGTCACTCCAAAAGGCATAACCACATATTCATAGTGGCCATCTCATGACCTGAATGCTGCATTTTGCACATCCTCCGACCGCACTAGAATCTGGTGATATCCCGACCTCATGTCGATTTTAGAGAACACCCCTGCGCCCTTCAACTGATCTAGTAAGTCGTCGATCCTTAGCAACAAATATTTGTTCTTAATTGTCAGATTATTTAGCTGCCTGTAATCCACACAAAGTCGAGAACTCCCGTCCTTCTTTTTCACTAATAAGATTGGTGCTCCCTACGGTAATGCGCTTGGTTGGATAAACTGCTTTTCTAAGAGCTCCTCAATTTGCTTTTTGAGTTTTGCGAGCTCTGCAGGTGCCATGCTGTATGGTGCCATAGACACTAGACCTGCACCAGGAATTAGATCAATGTTGAAGTCGAGGTCTCGACTCGGCGACAATCCTAGCACTTCATCTGAAAAAAGATCAGCATATTCGCTGGCCACCGGTATGGATTGAATCATCTCTGCATCACTTTTCTTCTCTAGCTTGGCCACCACCATAAAACACATGGCCCCTCCTTGTAGTTCCTTCAATACCTGCTGAGTTGAGATTAATTCTAACCCTGCATATTCTGGGAATACCAAACTGCGCTGTTCACAGTCAATCATGATGTGGTTGTTAGACAGCCAGTCCATCCCAGTATAATGTCCAACCCCTCCAGAGGCAAGCACACCATGTTCACTTTGAATCTGTGACCTGCCACTTCAATCACGCACCCAACACAGACTAAATTGGTAGTCACCTGACCCAAAGATGGAGATGAAACCAGCAACTCATAGTCCAAGTCACGTCTCCCCAAGCTCAGTCTCGACACACATGCATCAGAAATAAACAAATGTGTTGCGCCAGAGTCAAATAATACCAGCACATCATGCCCTATAAGTAGACAAGGTTGTAATATCAAATTACCTGACTGAGTAGCCTCTGTAAAGGTCATAGCAAAGACCCTCCCAGCCGCTCTAGCTCTCTTTGCTCCGGAGGCTGGTGGTTTCTTCGTGGCACTGTTCTTCTTCTCTAGGTATTGGTTAGCAAAATGTCCAAGCTGATCGCATATGAAGCATTTGTGACTGCTCCCTTGCCCGCTGGTCGGACTCTTTAACTGTGGGCAATTCCTCTTCAGGTGTGCGCCCCCACATTAGAAACATTTAAAGTCTCCAGAGGTGGTAGGGGGACGGTTGTGAGGCTTCTTCATTTGTCTAGCCTTTGCGACATTCTTATGATGTCGGACAACTGGACCAGGGCCCTTCTCCAGGTGCTCAACACTCCTGGCTTGTTCTACCAAGATTGGGAATCTCCTCTCCCTCAAAGGTGTTACCACCTTCTTCAATTCATGTTTGAGTTCTCGCTCAAGCTTTAGGCATCTCCTTTCCTCGGTAATTGCTTGCAAGTAATATCTCGCCAGGTGCTCAAATTTGTTCACATATTCTTGCACAGTCATCTCTCCTTGTTGCAGTGCAAGGAATTCAACCTCCTTGTCCTGCTGAGCCGTATCTAGGAAGTATTTCTCCAGGAACTAAGTCCTGAAGTTAGCCCAATCCACATGTTCCTCTCAAGTCTGCATTGGTTGTTGCATGCCTACCCACCAGTACTCGGCATCATCGTTCAGCAAATAGGTGACAAATAGAACCTTCTACTCATCAGTGTAGTTCATCACCTTGAACATCTTCTCGCATTTGCGGAGCCATGCATCCACTTCATCAGGAGAGGCTTTGCCAATGAACTCTGTTGGCTTGTGACACAAAAAGTCCTCCACAGTTGGCACCCTGACTGGTGCAATCGCCGTTCTAAGATGCGCTGCTACAGGTGGCTGCATCGCATCCACCATTCAGTGAATAGCCTCCGCGATGTCATCAACATCATTTTTGTTCCTTCTCCTCCTGTTAGCAGCCATAGCCTGAATACGCCACATTTCAACTGTTAAAATTCACTTATTTAAATAAAGCCACTCATATCTTTCCAACATGTAACTCAGTCACACAAACAATCAAACGATAAGCTCACTCCCCAAAAGCCCCAAAATATTTAAAATATTTTCAAAACTTTTGCTCTGATACCAACTGTAACATCCCGGTAGGATATTACTTAAAAATAAATAAATTAATAAGACAAAAATAAATTACATTCCTCATTTATTAGCAATCCTTTTTTCCAAAACGCGGGAAAATTTTAAAACTTTAAACATTCATAGTCTAAAATATTCCAAAATCCACCTTTATAATATAGAGATCAAGAAAACAGTAAAATTTGATAATTCAAATTACATGAAAATTAAATAAAAGATTTTATAAAATTCCCATGCCATTGGTCCCCACTCTTTGCCACTATGCAGCTCCTGGCTCACCTGAAACATCATCTGCTCCTGGATAACAAGTTATTCGATAATCGTCACACACAAACAGATAGGGTGAGCTATACACATAGGTATAAAATAAACATGAATTTCACCCACCCGATAAATCACAATTATTAAATCATTTATAATAAAATCTCCATTTTCCAACTCATAAACATTATGAGTTCATACATGTACACTAAAACTTGGGACTTCATGTGCTTCCACGACCCTCCTCGCTCGTGGTCCAACCTACAAGCCTATCCCGCTTGTAGTTCTGCTTAACGAACTCCTCGCTCGGACCCAGACATGCATACTTGCCTTTCCTACTATGAACTCCCTCGCTCATAGCATTCCCAAGTTGAGCATGAAATGAACTCCCTCGCTCATTCATCCCAACAAGAGTACCTCCGGTGAACTAAACTGTTCATGTTCCGCATGTGGTCCACCCATCACGAACTCCTCGTTCGCGACTCAAACAAAGCACATCCCAAAGTCCTATGGACTTAGTCCTTCAAGCCCAAACATCACCAACACAAGCATAAAATCCCTAGAATTTAGGGACAACAAACAAACCAGCTCAAACAACTCACACAAACATAGAAAACACATCATTCTCGCTTAAGCCAAGGATCTTCGCCCAGGCTAGACCATTAACCTCACTTAAGCTAACCCATCTCGCCTGAGCGAGCATGCAATAGTGGTTGCACCACTTCATCTCGCTTAGGCGAGCTCTTCTAGCCTGAGCGAGACCTTAGTTCGCTCAACACACATAACTCCTCGCTTGGACGAGGATTCAACGTAAACAACACCAAGTCTCGTCACGACCTCGCATAGGCGAGCCATTCTCGCCTAAGCGAGAGTATTTATCGCTCAACACCCCAAAACTCCTCGCCTGGACGAGTAGCGCGAACCAAAAACCAGAACGAGGTTCTGCAACTCTCGCTTAGGCGAGATAGACTCACTTGGGCGAAACTTGTAGAGTTTCGTCTCTATTCACGCACACAATACACCAAACCCAATGCCAAAACACCACTCAATAATTATCTACACATTGTAATGGCAAGCAAACCTTAGAATCATGCTTTATATCCAATTAAACTACCAAAACACAAGATTTAGGCATCCACAATCATTCAATAGCAAAAACCCTCATCCCCAAAACATATAATTCATAAAAGGGTTTTGCAATGTAAAACCACCCAGCCAATTCATTACTTTGATCACACATACACGAATTCACCACACTCATATTCCAATTGAGAAGGCAATGACACCAAACCATAATACATATCATGTAATTTACAAACACAAAAGACAGCTCCCCTAACCTGAAATTTTGGATTGAAATTGGGAAAAAAAATATGGAAGATTCTTGGTTCACCAATACTTTGCTTCAGCCCTTTGCACACCAAAAACTTCCCTCTCACTCTCTAATCTCGTTCTCCTTTCAACTCATTCTAGTTTTACCTTTGCCCTTTCACCTCCACTCCAAGCTAGAATTAGCAAAAATAAAGCCTACTTTATGCACATCAAGGTTTGAACCCGTGACCCTCCACTCATAAGGCCAAAGCACAACAATTATGCCAATTCAGATTTAGTGATAACAATTATAATCCTATGATTATAACATCACTCACTAGTCACAAATATATTATCAAAATAATAATAAATCAAATAACACACAAAGGCATACATAGGACTTGAATCCAAGCCCTCACACACAAACAAAGTACTCTCAACCACTTGAGCTAGTACTTTTCCACGTCATACCTATTAACATTTAATGTCATAAAAGTTCCTTTCTCCCACATTTATTAATTAATTAATTATTTAATTAATTAATTTCCACGAGTCTTACACTTAACCCCTATCCCGAGCTCAACTCAAGGGATACGTTCTGAGCTTAACTCAAGGAACATAAGCAAGCTGACCTTTAAGGCATCACTACAGCTATGTAGATCATGCACACCACAAATAAGAACCCCAATACTACTGCAGTAAAATCGCCTAGCGGGGGACACATACCGCCAAGCGTTGCCCGCTTCTAAACCGCCCGGAGGGTATGATGGGTCGAACCTTTACTCACATTAAATAATTAAATTTTGGGAATTTAATATTATTTTTTTTCGCTGAAAAATTGTATTTAGTGGCATACTATATTATTGGACATCCTTGAATTTAATAATGCAACTATAATTTAACTTAGGTCCTTAGAGTGTAAATAGTGAATATTTTAATTCATAATTTAAGTCCCAAAATCAAAATTTGGAGAGGAATAGTTCAGGTACTAAATGCACCCCCAATTTTCATGTTTACACCCCTCCTTTTCCAATTCCATTATATATTTCTGAAAAAAAATATTCACGGAGCTAATTGCACCCCTTGTTTTCAGGTTTACACCCCCTTCTCTAATTGGACTTTCTATTTCTGTTCTGCACCCCTTCTTTTTACTGAGTTGCACCCCTAATGTCACTTAAACTCTAGTCCATCAGATTTCGCCACGTGACAATCCTTCACTTACTAGATTAACTAATGAAAATAAGCCACGTCCTCAATCTCCCACTCATGAAAATAACCAACCAAAACATGACACCTCATCACTCTCTCTCTCTCCTTCACACAACCAAAACCCTAACCCTAATCTCATTCTCTATATCTTCCACACCAACCCACTGCATAGCCACCACCTCCGACCACCGCTGCAGCTCGACGGAATTGTAGCCACCGTCTTCTCCGACGCGCCATGCTGCCTCCAAGCTGCACCATTCTCGAAACAACATCCATGACTCACAGAACCACTGTCTCCCCTGCGCCTCGCTTCCTCAGTGACGTCCTACTTTCAGAAATGGGAGTTCACGATTGCTTCATCTTCTCCGCGCGTCCCGCGTCCCACAGCCACCACCACGTCGGGACTGTACTCGCCGGGACAATGGACTGCATCGTGCTCTTCGCGCCTCCCTCTCCCTCTCCGCGCGTCCCGTCGTACTATCTTTTTCCTCGCACCTCCCTCTCCTGCAAATCCTGCACCTCCGACGCGCCTCCATCTTCTTCGACTCCATCGTCTCCATCGTTCCTCTATACTCGAGTTTGTGAACCTGCATAAGTTGAGAACAGTGAAGCACCACCACGTGCATGAACGAGCCAAAATTAGCATCGTAGATCTGCCATTAACATCATGCAACCTTCGGAAACCACCTCTACTCGTGACGCACACTGCCTGCACTCGTTCGAACCATTCTCGCAGCCAGCCCCTGTGTCAACCACATTCACCAATGCGTCATGGTCAACTTGCATCTCTTCCATGAACCACATTACTGGAAAAATGCAATAGATCGAGTACGCAGTCGAACACATTCTCCATCGGAGAACCACTGGCCATAATCAGAACCTATGAAATGCCCCTTGCGGTAACCCTCACGGCAGCCAAACCCTAATTGCGGAAAGAGAATTCTGGCTTGAGAGAGAGACTGCCTTGACACGTGGCAGCCTCTCATTGGACAGTCAATGAGTCAACACTGGTCAACCAGTCAACTCGGGGCAATGGCGGCAATTCATCACCACACATAAACATAAGATTAACGCGTAAAGCTCCCTTAACCTGGTTTTCTTGCTTAAAACGCAAATGCTAGAGCTCCCCCTTTGATCACTTATGGACTGTTTTCTCAGCCTCCCTTGGGAGCTCATTCATCTAGGGTTTTCTCTACCCTTGCACCTTCATGCCAAAACTAATTTAAGCAAAATGGAAGTTTAATTTAGAGTTACCAAGGTTCAAACTCATAACCATCCAATTTCTGAGCAAGTGCACAACCAATTAAACCAATTCATGCTTTGTGATATTTAATATAAATCCATGATTATATCATCACTCAACATGATCAAGCACATTATTAAAAATAATAATAATTAAATAACACAAATTGGCATACATAAGACTTAAACCCAAGTCCTCTCACATAATCAAGTACTCTCAACCATTTGAGCTAATACTATTCCACATCATGTAAATCAATAATTAATTCCTTAAAGGTTCTCACTACCTGCATTTATTAATTAATTTTTTATTTATTTAATTAATTTTCACGGGTCTTACAAAAGGTATGTGGTCAAACTATTAACCATTGAAGCTATATCGTTTTAGCATCACCCATCATGTTGACTACAATTTCATTATCAATTAGTATGTTCACATCTTTTTCAGAATTAATAACATAAATCAGATTTGTTATGAATTGAGTAATGATGCATTCATCAAGACAGTGACAAACTCAAACGCCATCATGTTCCTAAAGTGAACTTCTGTACTGTTATATAAATTAAAGATTGGCATTGTGAATACACCCTCATCAGAATAGGTCAAGTCAAGTAAGCCTTGATTTGGACTAACCTTGAGTTTAAGACCTGCCTCCATTAGTTGACTTGCATTATACACATGTTTAATTTCTTTGTGTTCTCTAAGTGCCCCAAGATCAAGTTTTGGTGATAATATTGCAATAGATCTTAAAAGATCAGTGAAGTGTTTTGTGAATCTCTTGGACACACAGTTCCAAAACCAACGTCGTCAAAAAAAAAAAATGGAAGTAATATGTAGAAAGGAGGCCAATTTCCCTCTTAAACCTGCGAGGTTGTAAAGTTCTTCATGAATAAAGAAAAGCAGCAACAAGTCATGATCAATATCTCCTAGCATCCATGTTTTGGCAACAATAGATCGTCCTGCTTCCAATCTCTGTAACAAAGCTTGAGAAAAGACTCAATTATGAAGGCAGCATCAATTAGAATCATTTCTAAAAAATCATCACTATTGTATTCAATAGGCAATGCATAACAACATCAATTTTTTTCTTCTAACTTTTTAAGTGTGACAACAAAACCTTGTTTGAAGTGGCGTCAGCTTGACGTCGATTTGATATTATATCCAGCGTTACGTGACATCATGTGAGGGTTTAAGAGAGAGAATAGAAAAGGAATGCACGAGAGAAAATGTATGTGATTGAGTGAAGAAGAGTATGCACTACAAGGATATATTGGGTAAGGATATATATATAGTAACATAACTAAAAGTAGACCCTAACATGCCCCCCTTAAACTTAAGGAGGAGGCTACAAGGCAAACACACTAAGTTTATTGGGAAAAAGAAGAAAAAAAGCCCCAGATAAATGCTTAGTAAAAACCTATGAAGCTCCGACACGGCGTCTGAACCACGCTTCCCCGTTTCGGAGACGCACCGGACACGGACACTTGTCGGAAGCGCACACGACACGGTGTCGGACGCTGCTTTTTGGGCCAGATACGGCCTTCTCTCTGGACGCGGAAAAGATACGTTGCGGTGCTGCAAAAAGTGGAACGTGGACGCCTGTTACAGAGTTGCCCGTTGCAGAGTTGCCCGTTGCAGAGTTGCCACCAAATTCACGGAGAGGAGAAGGGAAGATAGAAGATAGGAAAGGGAAAGTTAAGCAAAACAAAAATAAAAATCTGAAAAGAAAACATAACCATATTCTTATCAATTTAATAATTTAGTTATTTAATATGAAATTTGTTTTAATTTTACGGATCCCAAATACAAATACATCTGTTCAGTTTTCACTTTATCTAAAATTTTCTTAAAATATTTTATTTAAAGAGATTTTAACTTGTTTTATCAGTATATAATATATTATATTATAATTAATTTTAATCTATAACATCTTTCATTTTTTATACGTAAATAAATATAAATAAATTACTAGATACATGTTCCATATTTCAAATAAATATAAATAAATTACTTTA
>Ga0209589_1007446_pt1 | contig 17589 bp, 5 predicted proteins | sample CowpeawhiteBW_FD_187525 | JGI IMG/M metagenome (GOLD analysis project Ga0209589, IMG submission 187525) | Root nodule microbial communities of legume samples collected from California USA - Cow pea white BW (SPAdes) (version 2) | ecosystem: Host-associated > Plants > Roots > Nodule | place: USA...
TTTTGATATATATATATATATATATATATATATATATATATATATATATATATATATATATATATATATAGGTATGGTTTATAGATATTCAAAATTAGAGAGTTTTGTGTTGATGTCTCTATTTTTTAATACCACTTGTACAGTTATAAAATCAATAAAAGGGAAAATATTTTTAAAATATAAGATATCAATATAAAGACTGCTCAACAAAACAAAACATACATTCTGCGGTGTTGATTTAAAAAATAATGAAATGGAAATTTGTATTTGTATTTGTTTATATTAAATTTTTTTTAAAATAACACAATATGATTTTTTTTTTTTTATGTATTGCGAAATCGCACCCACAAAGGAAACAAGGGTAATTTTGTTGAAAATATGGGGAGTGGGAATAACACTTTTCGTTACAAGCCCATGATTATTTAATACCTTTTCTATTTCATTTTAAATTTAGCTGGGGAAAACTGGGAATATAGATTTAATGGGGTTGCAGGAAGAAAAAAAAGAAGGTGCATAAAGAAATTACCCGTTATCTCTCTACGCATAGGCTCAGACGATAAACTTTATTGTATTCGTTATATTTCCAATTTTATTAAAATATTTTATTATGATAATAATTTAAAATTTTAAAATTTAAAATTCTGCTTCACATGTTAAATCAGGACAATTTTTTTCTTCGACTTTTTGTTGCATTAAATATTTGAGATATGGACCATCAATATTAACATTTTAATTATTTGGATTTTGCATCATAATAATCAATTGTCTTAAAACCATATTATAAATACAATTATTTGAAAATTTTAAAGTTAGTTTTTTAATGTTAAAAATTTAAGATAGTGATAGTAGCTATATTAATTACTACATGATATATGTATTAAATTTTAGTAACTTGCTTTTTAAAATTTATAATTATGATGAAAGTTTATCTCAGATCTACTTATTAGAAATTTGTTTATTAATAATAACTTGAATTTACATTCTATTCATTATTTACATTTTCTCTTTCATTTTAAAACAAAAAATAATATTTTTTTTTGCTTACATTTCCATTTATTTATTTATTATACATTATAGTCTGATTTTATATTTATAACATATTTAGAAAGAAAAATGTCGTCAAAAATTACATAAATAAACTAATTAGGTGAGAATAACGTAGCATCTTAATTATTCATACATAGAGAAGAGCGTCAAAACACTTAAGAAAAAGTTTTCTATTTTAACAATGACTCTAACCTACTTCCAACCATCATAGTCTCTGTGTTATGTAGAACATACTCAAAAAATAGTTCAAATTCAAAACAAAAAATGTTCATATCAAACTTAAGTCAACCTTCAAGTCGAATAACTTTTATCAAGTCCGATCAAATCAAACTCGACTTAGTTTGAATTAAAATATTAGTCCTAAATAAATGAACATCAATTCAAGAAAAAAAGACATAAAAGAAAAAAGGAAGAAAGTCACACTTTTGAAGAGAATGTTGTGGTCTGTGATGTATCTTCCATCTTTTTCGAATCAGATTTACATTTTTTTTAAGTTGAAATTTGGACAAAATAATGTAAATATTAAGTACAAAATGATAGTATTATGGTACTTGATTTAGTCTCACATCATTTAAAATTGTAAGATGTGATTTTCTATTTTACTATATAAGAAGTTTGAGATATATCATAAATAAATAAAAAATACTTACTATTATAATCATGGACGTAAACATATACATTATATGTCGAATCACGTTAAATTTTTTATTGTTTATTTTTCTTTACTTGTTCTTTCTTTTATTATCTTGATCCTAACACAAAAAACTACGTTCGGAGTTCTAAAACTTACATCAATACTTTAGATTAGATTAATTGAAACTAACGAATTTAAAAAGATATTTTGCAGATTGATTTTTAGTACAATTGTTCTTTAAAATGTTATAAAGAAAAATTAAAGTTTTTAAAGAACAATAGTGTTCTATTTCGATAACTAAATAATAAATGTACACTTTATACGAATGATTTTGAATACATCAAATTTAAATTATTGTCGAGTAAGACCCGACACTTGAATATTATAAATTTAAAAATATAATTAAAAGAAGGACCTTACAAAATGTGACAGATACGTTTCTTATTAAACATTAATTTCAACGAAAACAGTATATTTTTTCATTTATGAAATAATAATTGGCAAAAAAAGATAGATCAAAATTCAAATATTTTTTAAAAGAATTTTATACTATAAGGGTTTAATTAACGTAATTTTTGTCGAAAGTCTTAAATGCCCCTAAGTCAACCTGCATTAAGTAATGAAACAATTGTAAAATAAGACAGTTGCGTGCAATTTGGGTAAATCAATCATAGAATTTGTTGATTAACATGCACCTCCATTGAATATTCAAACACAAATGTTTTATAATTCACATAATTATCGTAAATCTGGTTTTGAATTGCGCGTAGACATCGAAAGTAACCCTCTTTTTCTAATTGCAACTTGCTTTTTCATCTCAAATCCCTAACCCTAAATACACCAAGTCAAAGAAAACTTTTCAAGCCTCATACTTTATTTTTTGTGTGTATATCCAATTATGTATTCACATTTTTCGAGTAATCTACGCATTTGCTATAAAAATCTAAATATAATAATTCCATTTCTAGTTCAGATTGCCTATTATAACTTCAAGTGGTTTATGAATTGCAAGTACACAGACACATAAAATAAATATTGAATATTAATCATATATTTTAAAAACAATTATTGTAAAAGTCAACACTAAGTATTGTAATTAAATTACCAAGTTGCACACTACATTTGCATTAGTATATTAAAAGGTTTTGTTTGTGATGATGGGAATATATACCGACAGCTTTATTAAACAATATAAAAGATATGATAAATAAAACCTACCCTTGTTTGACAGTTTAAAATTTAAAATGAAGACCATTTAAAACCTGTTCATATTATAATCCAATAATTAGTTAGAGTTTAACAAAAAAGAATGAAAGAAACTACTTTAAACAAAAAGTTTAATTTTTTCTGAATTTATTGAATAATGATCTTACTTGATTCATATAATACCCTCACCTGTCTTTATTGTTGTTATGATTGACGTCAATGAAATGTATTAATCATATTTTTGTACATTTCTGTGGGGGCACTGCTCCTAATATGACATTTACGTGTTGTAATGCTAAAACATTTTTGCCAAAGTCAACCTACCATGCATATTATTTTGTAGCATACTTATAACAAAAATAACTATTGGAAATAAAACTTTTTTTTCTATATAAATAATATGTAAAATAAAGAGATGTATAGAATAGAGAAAAGAGATAATAGCAAATACCGAAAAAAAAATTAAATATAAAAGAAAAACTCACATGTTTAATCTACTAATTTTTTTTTACAAATAATACTTAATGAGTTGATAATTTTTTTTTTTGGAATTTCCAATAATCAAAAAAAAAATATTTTGACATACAAGGTACATAATATTATAGGAAAAATTTAATGGATATTTAATTAAATATATAAGCAACTAAATACATAAGATGTAGAATAAAATCTTTTCTCGAAACTAATTTTTTAATACGTATTTATATATGATACACTAATTGTTCATTTATTCTCTTTTATCTTTTTTTAGTGGTTCTTTTCTTTTTTCACTAAAGATACAGGTTGTGACTCTGTGTCTTTCTGTCTTCCTCTTAAAACATGATACAAAGAATTACATTACTTTAAATTGCATAATGGACTAGTGGCCCATAAAGAAGAATACATATGTTTCTTTTCATTAATTACCTTTAACAAAAAACATACCTTGTCTTGCAAGTGTAACAAGACTATTCTCACTCAAGTGACCAAGTCATTTGTGTCGATGAAACAATTTTCAATTGCATTCACTTAAGGTATAAACAACTTTGTTGACGTCGAATAAAGTGTATTTTGCTTATCTCCTCTTACTACCACCATTCTTCCGTAAGTGTACTTCCATTTTCCATTATGATAACCATCCTCATCAAGTACCTGTATAGAGATACGATTGAGGCAAATATCTTCAAATGCAGCTTGCAACCGATATTAGTCTCTAACCAGACTTCTCTAATGCCATCAACCTTGCTAGACCCTATCTTCTCATGCTCAAAATCTCCAACAATATAGGATGTTAAATAACCACATTGTGGTGTAACATGAAATGAGACAACAAACCAACAAAGTCAATAACTCATTCATAATCTTGGATAGTGAGATTAATAAAGTCACATCATAAACAATGACAACTTCACTTATAGATACAATTATAATAATGGTTTTACTTTCATCTTCTCTTCTATTGTTATTATTCTCCTACCCCCTTATCTCTCTTGTTTGAAGATCATACATACACTTTTTAATCATGTGTTCTAATTTATTACAATGAAAACATGCAATATATTTCGTTGGTAATTTGTTCCACTAATGTCTTCAAGTTGTCTAGTGATGAGCTAAGTAACAATAATGCTAGTAACTCATCATGTAACAGTCTCCACACTGATCAACCGTTCCACTTATTATGAAAACTTTCAAGGAAGTTTTAGAGTCAATCAACTGGTTTGATTTCTTCCATAAGTTGTAAATAGAGTTTCACCTGATACGTGATGATAAACAAATTGATTTATTTGTTGATTTAATATCATGTTCCTCAATAAGATTACATAGATCTTTGCAAAAATAACAAATCTTCTATGCAAGATTTTTATATTTAATAATTATTAGAATCCCATTTAATTATGATTCCAATACCATTATTATTTTCCATCTTCAAAGCACAAACCAAAGCTTTTAACGGAAACTTTGATATCAGTTGTTGAAAAGAAAACAAAAATAACAAGTGAAAACTAAACTTATATCAAGTTTTCCTTATATAAATAATATGAAAAATAATGAGATACACAAAATAGAAAAAAAAACTTAATGACACCAAAAATTTTTAACATAAAAAATTCTCAATATAAAAGAAAAATGTAAAGGATCTAGTCCCGTAAAAATTTCCATTAATAATAATTAATGGAAGTTACGGAACCAAATACATGAGATGTGGTATAAACATTATCTTCAGGTTAGCTTCTTTGTCATCTTTCCATGATATATTGATTGCTTTTTTCATTTTTTTCAGATTCTCTCTCTGTAGTTTATTTATTTTTATCTCACCGGATACACTTAGAACTTTTGTCTTTATGTCTCATTCCTTAAAAACTAATGTAAATATTTATATTATTTTAAATTAGATAATGAGTTGGTAATCCATGAAGAAAAACTTTTTTTTAACTAAATTAACATGAACTAGTGACCCAATACTTGATTATTTTAATGTAATTTTTTTTTATATTTGCGGGAATTGTCTGGGGAAGTTTCGTGGTTGAAAGCATTGTACTTTGTAAGCGATATGGACATGGCATGAAGTAGTGGAATTTACTTTTATTTTATTAGTATATCATCATTCACACCCGCACAAATGTGAAACTGACATGATTCCTATATTTTATCTGTAGATTCAATATCAAAGAAACACAGAGTGTTAGAAAATTAGTAATCAGTCTGAGTGGTACAACACAACACAACACAAGACAATCACAAACACAGACATAAACAACACAGGGATCCATCCATTGTTGTTGGATGCTAAAGGAGGGAGTGAGAACGAAAGTGGATGGTGCGGTTTTAAAGTGCATTTTGAGACAGAATATCCATTCCCTCGAGTTTGTTTTGTGATTATGATTGTGAGTTCCACTTTCACACGTTATTATGTATGGCATGATGATGATGATGATGATAATAATAGAGAAATTCCACTGAGGCACTACCGGCCGCCCCTCCCAACCCAACCTCAGAACAAAAGTAAACGCTGAATACAGATTATTTATTTTATTATTACCATACTTTTCTTTCATATATCATATATCTATCTCCCACTTGTCAACATCACTCCACTTTCTTCCCTTCTTACCTTTCCTGGGACATGGTCATTGGTCAATGCCTGGTCGCTGCTGCTATGCCATGCATATTACCCTTATGCCCATTCATTCTTCACCAAGGAACCACCTTAAAGACTCCATCTTTTCCTTCTGGGGATTCGTTCCGATGAGAGCTCCAGCTCCACCTCCACCTCCACCTCCCACTTCCACATCAACATCCATCTACATGATTCCCAACTTAATCCTCTCTCTCACTCTCCTCTTTCTTCTTCTTCCTGTTCAAGCCGCCTCCTGTAACCAACTCGATAGAGACTCACTCTTTGCCTTCTCCACGAACATATCCACTCCTTCTCCTCTCAATTGGTCTGCTTCTGTTGAATGTTGTCTCTGGGAAGGCATTCACTGTGATGACAATTTCAGAGTCGTACATCTGTTGCTACCATCCAGGGCTCTCGCTGGCTTCATCTCCCCATCTCTCACAAATCTCACTGCTCTCTCCCGGCTTGATCTATCCCATAACCGCTTATCCGGTAATCTCCCAGACCAATTTTTCTCACTTCTTAATCACCTGCAGATTCTTGATTTAAGCTACAATCGTCTCTCTGGTGAATTGCCACCCTTTCTTGCTATTGCTAATACCAGTGCCAATACTATCCGGGAGCTTGATCTCTCCAGTAATTTATTCCACGGAAAACTACCACTCTCTCTCCTTCACCACCTGGCAGATGCAGTCGCGGCAGGGACTTTGACATCTTTTAACGTCAGTAACAACAGCTTCACGGGTCAAATCCCCACTTCTCTCCTCTGCAGTAACAACACTGGCTCATCATCCTCTCTTAGATTCTTGGACTATTCCTCCAATGATTTCTCTGGCATGATTCAGCCAGGACTAGGAGCATGTTCCAAGCTGGAGAGATTTCGAGCAGGCTCCAATTCCCTATCCGGGCCTCTTCCTGTTGATATTTTCGATGCTGTTTCTCTCAAAGAAATCTCCTTGCCCCTCAATAAACTCAGCGGAACCCTCGGCGAGGCCATTGTTAACCTTGTCAACCTCACAGTTTTGGAGCTCTACTCCAATAATTTCACCGGGCCCATCCCCTCGGATATCGGTAAGCTCTCCAAATTGGAACGTTTACTCCTTCATGCCAACAACATAAATGGCACTCTTCCCCCATCTCTAATGGACTGTGTCAATCTTGTCATGTTGGATGTAAGGCTCAACTTGTTGGAGGGAAGCCTCTCAGCATTGAATTTCTCCGGACTCCTCAGACTCTCGGCACTTGACCTCGGCAACAATAGTTTTACTGGTATTATACCACCAACCATGTATTCCTGCAAATCCCTTAAAGCAGTGAGGCTTGCATCTAATCATTTTGAGGGACAGATCTCACCTGATGTACTTGGACTTCAGTCTCTGGCTTTCCTATCAATTTCTACCAACAACCTCAGCAATGTCACTGGGGCTCTCAGGCTGCTTATGGGACTCAAGAACCTTAGCACTCTTATGCTCTCCCAGAATTTTTTCAATGAAATCATGCCAGATGATGTCAACATAACAAACCCAGATGGATTCCAAAAGATCCAAGTTCTGGGTTTGGGAGGTTGTAATTTCACAGGCCAAATACCACGCTGGCTTTATAATCTGAAGAAGCTAGAGGTCTTGGATTTGTCCTATAATCAAATTAGTGGTTCAATTCCTCCTTGGTTGCACACGCTTCCCGAGCTTTTCTACGTAGACTTGTCTTTTAACCTCCTCACAGGAATGTTTCCAACTGAGCTCACAACTCTTCCAGCACTAACATCACAACGGACCTATGACGCAGTAGAAAGGACTTACCTGGAGTTACCCGTGTTCGCTAATGCCAACAATGTTTCTCAGATGCAATACAATCAGATTTCCAACCTACCACCGGCAATATATCTCGGAAACAATAGCCTCAACGGCAGTATCCCGGTAGAGATTGGCAAACTCAGAGTCCTTCATCAGCTGGACCTCAGTAACAACAAATTCTCTGGCAATATCCCAGCGGAAATTTCTAACTTGATTAACTTAGAGAAACTATCCCTCTCAGGAAACCAACTTTCCGGTGAAATTCCCGTTTCACTCACAAGCTTGCATTTTTTGTCTGCTTTCAGTGTAGCATTCAATAATCTTCAAGGGCCGGTACCCACAGGTGGTCAATTTGATACTTTCTCCTTTTCCAGCTTCGAAGGAAACCCACAGTTGTGTGGTTCAGTTGTTCGGCGGTCTTGTCTTCCCCAACAGGGTACTGCTGCACGTGGTCACAGCTCAAGCAAAAAGCTGATAATTGGATTTGCCATTGCAGCCAGTTTTGGGCTTGTTTCCTTGGTTTCAGTGTTGATAGTGTGGGTAATATCCAAGAGGAGGATCAATCCAGGTGGAGACCCTGATAAGATTGAAGTAGAATCAATCTCTATCAACTCTTACAGTGGGGTTCATCCCGAGGTTGACAAAGAGGCGAGCCAAGTGGTGCTGTTCCCTAATAAAACAAGTGAAATCAAGGACCTTACCATGGTTGAAATACTAAAAGCTACTGAAAACTTCAGTCAGGCAAACATAATAGGATGTGGGGGTTTTGGTTTGGTGTATAAAGCAACATTACCAAATGGAACTGCTCTGGCCATCAAGAAACTTTCAGGAGATTTGGGTCTCATGGAAAGGGAATTCAAAGCAGAGGTAGAGGCTCTGTCAACAGCACAGCATGAGAATCTGGTTGCATTGCAGGGCTACTGTGTGCATGAGGGTGTTCGGCTTCTCATATACACTTACATGGAAAATGGAAGTCTGGATTACTGGCTGCATGAGAAAACCGATGGTCCATCTCAGATTGATTGGCCTACTAGACTGAAGATTGCACAAGGTGCAAGTTGTGGATTGGCTTACATGCATCAAATATGTGAACCACATATAGTGCATCGTGATATAAAGTCAAGCAATATACTCCTTGATGAAAAGTTTGAGGCACATGTTGCTGATTTTGGTCTGGCCAGACTCATTCTTCCTTATCACACTCACGTTACAACAGAACTTGTAGGAACATTAGGTTACATTCCCCCGGAGTATGGACAAGCATGGGTGGCAACTCTGAGAGGAGATGTGTACAGCTTTGGGGTTGTCATGCTTGAGCTTCTAACTGGAAGAAGGCCTGTTGATGTAAGCAAGCCAAAAATGTCAAGGGAGTTAGTTGCCTGGGTTCAGCAAATGAGGAATGAAGGAAAACAAGATCAAGTCTTTGATCCATTTCTCAGAGCCAAGGGCTTTGAAGAACAGATGCTCAAGGTTCTTGATGTAGCCTGCATGTGTGTCAGCCACAATCCTTTCAAGAGACCCTGCATCCGAGAAGTAGTTGAATGGCTCAGAAATGTTGGATTATCCAACCACCAAATGAATAAAGACTAGAGATAAATGTCTGTTCTTCACAAATATTGACCATAGACATGTATACTTTGTGCAAAAAGTTCCAATTCAATATATACAGAATCATTTTTACCTCTGTAAATGATGATGACTCTCCTAATCAGATTATGTTAGTACCAAGATTTTGATAACTGTATATATGATATCATCCATATTGCTCAGGAAAAATTTCTATCTTAGGAATACCTTAATGCCACAAATTGCTTCTGTAAGACTTTCCAATTATACAACATCCTAAACTGCACAAGCCTTTGTTATCTGACTTTAATCTATCTTGTTTTACTTTTCAATCTTAATATTGCATCACTACAACTAATTTGCTATCGAGATCATGGAACACTCAGACAAACAAATGACAGTTCATGGTCACACATCATATGCAAAATCAAGTAACAAAAGAGTAAGACATTACAAGAAGGTTATGTTTTTCTTTTCTTTTTTAAACAATAATTTCGGGGTACAATTTGAAAATGCTGGGTATGAAAGAATTGAGTGGAGAAAAGATAGTGGAGATTAATTGAAATGATGGTGATGATTATTTGTTGACTACAGAATGGGAGTATCTATCTATCTATCTTTTTTGAGATGTGAGTACAATTAAAGAAATTGAAATAGTTCCATTGTCGGTGGTGGCAGTAAATGGAATTTGAAGTTTTTCATGTTAGAAAAATGAAAAAGAGCATCGAATAAATGAAAGAAATAGAATGGAATGATGCATTGCATGTTTGGTATAGAAGCTGCCAATCTCAGACCGAGGCATGCGAAAAGAGATTCCACCCGTTTCATTATCAGATTATATGATTAATATTTAGGTATTAAATCTTTATTAATTTCATCCTTAAGTTTATACTTTTTATTTATTAATTTGGTCCCTAAATACATATATTTTATCACGTATAAGTTTAAAGAACTCTTTAATATTTAAAGAATAATTTAACATTATTTTTAATATTTTAATGTTTATTCTGCTGACTTTAAATTTCAGGTGATATGGTATTACATTTTATCTTTTATTCTTTTTTTTCCAAGGTAATCTATTGTTTACATTATATTCTTTTATTCTCTCTTCTTTTTTTTTTTCTGTGAATGAGCTGTTACTCAATAGGAGGGGTTGAATTTGAATAAATTCATAAACTGAAAAGTTTTTAGTTGAATCCGATTTGTGTGTTTTTTTACTAGACTAAACTCAATTGACCTTTTAACTGGATTAATGAATTACGTTACATGTTTTGAATTTTAATTACTAACATTTGTGAATTTTAAAGTATTTTTAAAAAATCTTTTAAATTTGTTAGCATAGACTATATTATTTAATATTTTAAAAATATACATTTAAACAACAAAATAATGAAATGAATAAAGTAATAATTACATTATTAATATTTATCTTATTTAATAAATTTAGTTTATTTGAGTTCAACTTTAATCTACTAATGAGTTTTAAAGTAAATTACCTCGGTTCACTCATATAATCTAATTGTGGGTTAATTTAAAAATGAGTGAATTATATTTTGGTGAACCAAAATTTTATAACTTAGTTCAAACTATTTTATATTAGATTAATGGCTTGAATCAATTTATTTTATTTAGTACAGTTGAATTAAAATGTATTAATCGACTGATTATTTTATAAAGTATAATCCAAATATTTATCTATATCACTAATTATAAAGAAGTTATAGTTAAAAATTAAAAGGTGATACATAATTTGAGAAACTAATAAAGTATACATCAAAACTATTTAAATAATATTAAATTACATTTTAGTATTTGAAAATTTCAAATTTGAATGGGATTTTAAAAAAAAACACACATTTATAATTGACTTGTGTTTCAAAATTGAATTCCTATCATCCTAATATAAGATTTATATTTAAATCAAGTTTATGTTAATTTATCAATTTGAATTAATTTATGAATTGGAAAACTTGATGTGTTTTTTGGCATGGTCACTCATCATAGATGGAGCTGATTTTAGCTGTAGAGGTCATAAGAGGTGGGATTGAATTACTTTGTCACCCTATCAAGTGGTGAATTAAATCATCCAATATAGATTAATAAAAATCTTACTTCTTGCTTTTCATTCATGAACAACTTCAATTTCATCTAGTACTTGCTTACCAGTAACAGCAAAGAAAAAAAAAAGTTATCTGGAGTCTGTGAATTGAGTTTCTGGGAAATCCTGACACACATTTGGTGAACAGGGATGATTACAACAGGTTGTGAAGATGAAGCAACTTCTTAAAAAATAACAAATTGTTTGGCACAACATATGACATTATAGATAGAACATACAATAAATTGGATTGACCACCTGCAGAGGTAACAACACAGATAGGATATTACATTACAAGAAAAAAAGGAGGTTGTGTTGTAAAAGATTGATCTGTCTGTCCATAAAATGAGAGTGTCCTGTCCCCGTAAAACCCCATTGGTTTGGGTAAAAAGAGAGAAACGGGGAAAGCAAATCCAACTCAGAAACCAACAACTTCAACTTCCTTCATTCAAACATGTTGGAGGATTGAAAAGGGTAACAACACTTCAAACTTACTTAAACGAACTCAAATAGAGAGAAAAAGAAAGGTGTAACGAATAAAAAATGTTTCCTTTTCAGTCATCTCCTTGGATATACCAACAGAGAAGCATGGTGGCACAGCGGCGCAGGATGTAGAGACGAGCACGTTGCTCCTTAACCAAAGAAGCGCACTTGTTGCTGAACCCATTACCACGCTTCAACTCTTCAACCTCACCCATCTATATGCTGATTTTGATATCAGTGCTTTTCACACCCCAAAAAAAAGCTCACTCGCAACAGAGCTTGAGGGAGTTGGTGGAGGAGCAGAGGAACTTATATACTCATACGTATGAATGTATATTATATAAATATATATATATATATATATATATATATATATATATATATACGTACGTACGTACAAAGGCAACAGTTGACGTGCCGAGTGAAGGAGTACACAGGAAGTGAACGTGTGTAGGCTCGAAAACTGAGGTCTCTAGGATTTGTGTAGTTGAGGTTTAAGATTCAACGCAGGGGAGGGGGAATGAATGTGGTTTTCGTGATGCAATAAAATACTGTCCTTACCTGTGTTGCCAATGTGGAATAAACTTGTTGGCGTGCAAGATCAAGCGACGTTGACGTAGATGTTGATGTTAAGGTTGAGAATATTGAGGTTGAGGTTTATTATAAAAGTGGCAAAGGTGATGGAACATTAAAAGAGGGGCTCTGCTATAATTCAGACAAAGCACGCAGTGTTTAGTCATGGGAACGCCAACAAACTATGTTCATACAATAAGTATGAGAATCTGTACCACTAATTCTTCTTATCCCAAACCAAAGATAATATATTGTTTTCAGTTTAAAACAATATCTTCATGATGAATCCTGTTTTTGCTAGGGAGAATATGTTCCTTTGTCAGTAAAACTTTTCAAACCCAAAATTCCGTTTCATCCATCTACTTATTGTTCTTTATATCAAAAGTAAAAGTACTTATTCTTAGAATATCATATGAACAGATGAAATCTCAGATCTTTTCATTCCTTTAGCTGATTGACAAAAATACAACTCAGGTTAGAAATTTTTTTAGTGAGTACTGAATTAAGGCTATTCCATAGATTAAGTTTAACTTTGATTAAATTCTATCATTTGAATTCTTTAAAAACTAATTTTAACTTAAAAAAGAAATTTATTTATTTATTTATCTTTTTTATAGGTATTTGTTAAGAAATTTGTACATAAGAATAGTTAGTTGTTATGCTTGGATTTGTTGTCCTGTCAAATGTGACATTTACATAGAAATTGAGGGTGGAGGATATGCGAATCAGTAGATTTATCCCGGACTACTTGAAAAATAGTCAAATCATATTTTTCATGACAGTGAAAAAGTTTGGATTCTAAGCATGATGTTGAGTAGGATCTTTTCAGGATGCCAAATTTTACCTTGAATAGATATACTATTCGATTTTGAACTTAGATCAAGATTATCTTTCTTCTAGTTTAGCATTAATTTGTGATGGGTCAAATGAGTTCTCGATATGCAGAAGATATGGTTCCATTTTTACATGTTTCAAACTATTTCATTTCACGTTATTATCATAATATCATGCCCTGAATTTAATTGAACTAAAAAACTCTAAATATTATGTGGTGAAAAGTGAAGTGAAAGCATATACGAGGAGAAAAGCACTAACATGCCCTTCGTCTATCACAAACAATTCAGTAGGATTGGTAGAGTATTTCTTAATCCTTTATGACATTATGCATCCCCATTCAGTGAACTTCCATAAGTGTGGCACAAGCTGCCCTCTAGAGACTGTTTGCAACTATTAATAGAGTAGAATTCAAGCAGAGTGAGGATGTTTCTTCAATTTTTGAGTTTTTTCTTTCGCTGTTTTTATTATGTATGGATAATAGGACTTAGGAGGAGCCAGGTCCTCGAGATCGTTTCCAAAACACATGCTTATACATTTTTTATGACAGGTTCATGCCCCCAGAGTACGGAGAAGCATGGGTGGCTACTCTGAGAGATGTTTGGGTTCAACAAATGAGGAGTGACGGAAAACAAGATAAAGTCTTTGATCCATCAAAGAGAGAGAGGCAAGGGCTTTTGGAGAAGAGATGCATAAGGTGATGTCAACCAGAATCCTTTCAAAAGACCAAGCATAGAGAAGTCGCTGAATGATCGAGGAATGTAGGATTATCCAACCAGTAAATGAATAAAGACTAGAGATAAATGTATGTCCTTCACAAATACTGATAATAGACATGTATACTTGTCAAAAAAATGTTCCAATTCAATATACAAAATCATTTATACTTCATAATGATGACTCTCCTTGTCAGATTATCAGTACCAAGATTTTAATAACTATATATGTGATCATCCATATTGCTCAACTCTCTGACCAAACCTTCTGCAACATGAGCATTGCAATTACCAACCAAGACTTGAAAATTAGGTATAGGTTCTACGATAATTTGAGGCAATGGGTCAATTGCCAACTGCAATTGTAAGAAATTATCTGAACTTCCACTGTCCAACAGAAGCTGAACAGTTGCACCAATAATCAATACTTGAAACTTCATAATCCAAAGGCCATGTAAAATCAATCATAATTTCACGCCATGTAAAATCAACCATAAAATAAAATCATTTAAGAAACTAAAATTATGTAGTTTTAAAAAATAGGAAATATTTAACCAATGAAATGGTTGACAAATCCAAATAACACACCATCAAAGCTAAAAATAATCAAAAGTGTAATGAAACTTTTATTGAAGTCGCATTAGATAGCTATTGCAGTATTGTTGTACACCCAGTATTATTAAAATATTTATCAATTCATCCTAGAATGTTTGTTATTGATCGTTCAATTTGACTTCAGTCATTAAAAGATAACCTGATAAATTGTTACACATCTAGAGAAATACTAAAAACATATCCTTTCTCCAATTAGAAGAAAACATACTAATCAAACTGCATAGGCCCTTTGCTGGGCATGCCAAGCTACAACCTCTTCGTACGACATGTTTCCTCCAAAAATATCCAAGGCACTACCCACAGTTACATCCACACGCTCCATTCCCGCACTTTTAATCCTGTCTAGGTCAGCCATTCCAGTCACACCACCAGCATAAGTAACAGGAATAGGTGAATGCTTGCCAAGCAAGGCAACAAGCTCTTCATCAATTCCCAACTTTTTCCCTTCAACATCAACACCATGAACCAAAAACTCATCAGCAAAGCTGGCAAGAAATTCCATTACACCAGGATCAACAAAAACATCACTAAACTTCTGCCATCTATCAGTGACAATTGCATATTTACCATCCTTTTTTCTGCAACTGAGATCCAATACAAGCCTATTTTTTCCAACAATTTGAACAAGATCTTTTAGCCTTCCAATATCCATTTGTCCATCATTGAATACATAAGATGTCACAATGACATGGCTTGCTCCCTCTTCTATGTAACTCAAACAATTGTCAGAATTTATTCCCCCTCCAACTTGTAGACCACCGGGATAAGCATGCAATGCTTCCAAGGCAGCAGCTTTGCTCAAAGGGTCTGCACCAAGCATGATGACATGGCCACCCGTGAGTCCATCTCGTCTGTAAAGAGTAGCAAATTCAGCAGCTGACTTATCAGACTCAAAATTGGTCACAGGATCTGACCCATCACCCCCTTTCAAGTCTTGCAAGGTTGACCCCACAATTTGCTTCACTTTCCCCTTGTGGATGTCGATGCAGGGACGGAATTGAACCGCGCATTGAATGGAAGGAGAGAATCTTCGGCTGGAAGGTAAGGAGAGAGTGAGAAAAGGATGGTTATTGGAATGAAAGATGGGTGAGGGAACTAAAAGCCCGAAGAAATGAGATGCAGAGAGATTTCTCATCATTAATCAAGGCAACTATGACAACCCTTCTTCACACAATAGAAGGAGGAACTCGTATTCTATCGGAATGAACATTGAAGGACCTGTGTTGGGTGAAAGGATCATGGGTTGATCACATATACTTTTATCTTGCCTTGAGCTTTCATTTGTCCTTTTAAGTTTACTTCCTTATTCATTACCTACGAGTACCTACGAGCAATCAATTTCAATGCATTCAGTTCTTCTATGACAGGAATAATATATTAATTAAAGTAGTTATCTAAAACTACTTATGATATGAATGCAAAATTAATAAAACATTGAGAAATCACAAAGTTACTATCTAAACCAAAGCTGGCAGCAAATGAGAACTACACAACAGCGTATCAGATATTTTTAGAATAGGATTTATGTGGTCTATGATGCAGAAATGAGTTCTATGTGATGTAGATGAATGAGACCTAATTGAATACCTTAAACCAGGCATAAGAAAGATGCAGAATCATTAAACAATCTGTGAAGGAGAAAACAACGTGACAGGTTGAAATTGAATATAATCCTCCTCAAAAAGTTCATTAACAACAAAAAAGATGATAGAATTGTTGATGTGTGTGCGGTGAGGTGACAAATATAGTGAGCAAGATGATTCTGCAAAATCTAATCTATGTAGAAGGCCTCTAGGAATTCATGCTACTTTCACGTCTATCGGTCAAATAACACTTTCATGATTTTATCATTGGTCAAGTCCTCTTGCCATTCCCATTGCACACAAACTGGAAAAAGCACAATGTGGATTTTATTCATGTTTTTGTTCTTTTATAAAAATGGATTACTACTATGTAAGCTTTTTACCTTAAACTAATCTAGTTTGGTTGAGAGATAAATAAATCTGAATAAATGATTAAACTCGGACAATACTGGAAGGGTTCAGAATTAGAACAAAATCAAAACAACTGAATACATGTCATTATTTACGTCAGCTCATAGACTCTGTTTAACAAAAACAGAATCAAGCAACGAAAATCTAACCTAACCAAAAAAGAAAAGTAACGAAGTCAAATAAATTAAATTAACCAAAACCCTAAGTTACTCACCATACAAAATTCGTGCAGGAGCACAGGACAACACAGCAATCCGAATCCGATGTTGAGATTTAACTACGCACTAGGGCAAACCATAGCCATGTAACTGTCAAAGATGAAGAACAATATGGGGTACAGAAGAAATCCCCATATTTTCCAAAGTACCAAGAAAGGCCCAAAGTGTTTGTGACCTCTAAATTTCTTTTCTTTAAAAAGTTTAACATCCAATCTTCCATGATTTCGAAATCAACATTAACTTATCTAAAAAACTTATTAAGTAACAAAGATTATATTGAGTTAAAACTTTATTTTTTAATTTATTACGTATAATGCGAAAATTTAAATTTTTTGAAATTGATAGAAATAATGTTTAAACTTAAAAAGTTTGGAGTTTTTGAATATTGAAGAGGAATTATGACATTTTTATTGTACGAAATCTTTAATTTTTAACTACTGAGTTTTAATATCTGTGTATTATGTATTGCCAGATAGATACAGAAATTTAAAAAGGTGAAACTTTTTAAAAAAGAATAACTAAATTGTTTTGATTTTAAGATTGAAAGTTAGGTGGTTGATGTTGAACTAATCCATTTATAAGATGGATTAAGGTGAACCGATTCCTGTTGATAGCTATGCCATCATGTAACATGGTATCTAAACGTGTATTTAGTTGTTATTTTTGTCAAATTTTCAGTATTTATGTTTTTTTTTTTTTTTATTTTTTTACAATT
>Ga0209589_1007448_pt1 | contig 17587 bp, 9 predicted proteins | sample CowpeawhiteBW_FD_187525 | JGI IMG/M metagenome (GOLD analysis project Ga0209589, IMG submission 187525) | Root nodule microbial communities of legume samples collected from California USA - Cow pea white BW (SPAdes) (version 2) | ecosystem: Host-associated > Plants > Roots > Nodule | place: USA...
GCATATAAACACAAGATATCGTACATAACATAAACATATCACATTACCCAGTTCTTTAATTTCTACCATCTGACCCCCAATCAGATTATTCGTGTTCTACAACGTCTAAGGATTTCTTCAAGGTGACCTGCTGCCATACCTATCGGCCACAACCGACAGAGCACGTGCGGGAAAACATGCTACGGATCATACACCGCAACGCCAGGTAGAGTTCCCATATACGAACATAGTCCATATTCGTCCCAAGACTACCAAACTCGTCAGTCAACAACTGAGGAGGGCAATCTATCTAGACCCATCCGTACTGGCCACAACCAACACACTCACACCGACAACACTCGTCAACCCGAGCCACAACTCAAGGGTTCCTCGTGTTCATCCGCCATCCCGAGCCACAACTCAAGAGATGCTATTCCGAGCCACAACTCAAGGAATACCACGTGCTTAACCCCTATCCCGAGCCACAACTCAAGGGATACGTTCCGAGCCACAACTCAAGGAACACCAGCAATCTCACCCTTAAGGCATCACTAGACGCACTGTAGATCACAAATTCATAATTAAAACTCAAAGCTGCAGCAGTATAAGTCGCCTGGCGGGGGACACGTGCCGTCAGGCGCTGCCAGCTCCCAGACCGCTTGGCGGGTGTCGCGTACCTCCAGGCGCACAGCACCTCAAAATCCATCTCGCAGCAGGTACCGCCTGGCGGTATTACCCTCACCCCAGGCGTCGGCCACTCAGTTGCCCTCTATTACTAGGCCATCGCCTAGCGGACCCAATCACACCGCCAAGCGTTGTATCAGTACAGCAGCACTCCAATTGAGTTCCTTGTCACGAGTTTTCATGGTTCACAGCTCCTAGCTCCCAATGCTCTTCTCACTAACTAAATCATAACAAGTCTCTTAGACTTGACTAGTCACAATGCCCTTGCATCAATGGAAGTACCTTGAAACCATTTTCCTAGTCTAGATTCACGTACTCTTGTTATAATTTTAGTATAACTCACCCTTTTCTCCAAACAGTACCCATGCTCCTACAATACTTGTCCTCATTTCTTCCCCTTTTATAACCTACTTAAATATACAAGTTCATCTCACTATATTTTATACTTATTTCCACTATACTCAGATTACAGTACCACCGTCCAACCAGACCTCTCAAGGTCCAATATTGCACTCACACAGTTTTATGACTCATACCAAAATCTCAATTACAATTATCCCTCGTTATTCTAATATACTCGTCCTCGCATACCCTATCCACCATCTATCTAATTTCATTCCATCAACTCCCATCCCTATGACTCCGAACTTCAACCAAATGCACTCATTTTTACACCAAGCTCCCACTGACCCTCAACACCTGCTCAATCACGACAAGCACTCCCTCTGCACTGTCACCAACGTCGCCTGGCGGCCAGCTTCGCGCCGCCAGGCGGTGCATCAGTTCTGGAACTTCCCAAATTCCTGCACTGCACCAACCAGACTCCAAATCTCGCCCACTTCTCGCAATTTCACAATCCGAACATTCCTTAAAGGACTTTACCTATTCCATAGGTTTTCCTTTCAGAATCTTCACACAATTGTACCTTATAGTACCAGATTTCCCAATTTTTCCATCTTAATACCTAGCTGCACTGTTTCATTACTTATACAGATTATTCAAGCCGAAAATCAACAAATACCACTCCCATCATCTTATAACTACCTTTCCCCATCTTTCTCACCGATCAAAAATCTTCCACAAAGCATAAAACCAGGAAATCGAGTCAACAGACACGCGTCGCCTGGCGGAAATTCATTACCGCCAGGCAGTTCATAAAAATAACCCAGAATTCCTTCATTCATTTGCGTCGCCTGGCGGTACGGGGTTCCACCGCCAGGCACTGCCCCCAGAAACCCCCCAAACAGACGCAGTTGGCATGAGCCGCCTGGCGGCTATGCATAGCCCGCCAGGCGGTTTCTGGAAAATTTCCAGATATACAAATTTCACAATCAGAACAAAAATCATACATTCATATCATCATACAATTCATGGGATTTAATAAGATTAACAAGGCAAACGGAGTCCAGCTCCCCTAACCTGGATCCTTAGCTTAAATTTGAACAATTGATGAAGCTCTCCCTTGATCACCAATAGCCAACCTTGGTTTCTCTCAATTCTACCTTCAACTCCCTCATGTCAGACCCCTCTCACTCACCCTTGTCTCTGTTTTTCTGAGTCTAAGTTCAGCCTTGCCAAAACCTTGCCTAAACTCCAACTTTTTCCTTTTAAACTAGTACTTTAGGTTACCCAAAACATTAAAATAAGCATAAGTTCCATTTAGCATTTCCAAGGTTTGAACCCATGACCCATTTGTTACCACTCAAATGCATAACCACTTCAACCAATCATGTTTCATGCTAACCATCACAATTCAAGCATCATATCATAACAGAACATGCTTTCATAGATTGAAATAATAATAATAACATAAAAAGTATCATGCATAGGACTCGAACCCAAGTCCTTTCACACAATCAAAGTGCTCTCAACCACATAAGCTAACACCTTTCCATATCATACCAACCATAATTTAATGTCATAATTATTACCCCTCCCGTATTTATTAATTATTTATTTAATTAATTAAATTCTACGGGTCTTATAGCGGGAGTATTTTCTGCTAGTTCTACATATAACGTGTTGCAACACAATGTAACAAGGGAAAATAATACAATGTTCAAATGTTTTTGGAATGTGAAGGCTTTACACAATGCACCACTATACTTTTGGTGGAGAATGTTGTTGAATAAGGTACCTACAAAGGATAAGTTAATAAACAGGGGAGTTCAAATTGGTAGAAATCTCTATTGACTTATGTAATGAACAAAATGAAAATGTCTCACACCTATTCTTTTGTTGCAAAATAGCCCAAGTTTGGAATTTGTATGATAGGTGGGTGGGAGTTAGTTCAGTGAACCATAACCAAGCTAAAATTCAAATAAGATTATTTTCAAACAAGGTAAAATAGACATAGAAGAAATCTTTTGTATGGCACAACTAAATACATGATTATGGATGAAATATAAATTGCCTAATTTAACCTTTTCATTCTCAGATTGGTATCAATGTCCTATATTATGTTTAAAATGTTGACTCGGTGATCAATGAAGCCTCGTTTAATCTAAGGCTAAAAATATTTTAGTCTAGCAGTGTGTGGTTGTACATTCTATGCAAGTATCAAATCATACATAAGCCCAATACAAAAATTAAAGGAGCAAATCAAGCATTGCAAATAGTCTATTTGAGCATGGTGCCTTGAGTCTAAGCAAGAACAAGAAAATGAGAAGCATTATGTTGGGTTTAGATCTCAAGAAACATTTTCTTAGATAGGAGAAGAACTTTATATATATTTTGTAATTATTCTGTAAAACAATTAGAGCACCCTAATATTCTATTATAAAAATATTTTGGTGATACAAAAACAAAAATGGAGTCATAATTTTTGAAAATTGAAAAACTTCTCGTGTTACAGATCACATATTTTACCCTAAATGTGTGATAATTTACCTTCCTAACTTTTGCATCGAAATTTTTTATCGGGGCTCTTGTTTTCCCATTAGTTTTATAATTTTATTCCAATAATAATAATAATAATAATAAAATAAAAAAAAACAGGTGAGGTTTGTTATTGGTCAGAGGATTTCATTTGCTGTAGGAAAGACGAAGTAAATTAGAAGATCCTAAAAAGTTGTTTATTGTTGACCGGCGAGAAGGGAAGTGGGAGCAGTGTGTTTGGCAGCGGAAGGAGGAGCCAGAAAGTGTGAAATGGATTTGGACCACTGGATCTCCAAGGTCAAGGATGGCCAGCATCTTCTTGAAGATGAGCTTCAACTTCTTTGCGAATATGTATGTACACACTCTCTTTCACCTTTTAGGGTTTCTCTTTCATATCTTCAAATCAATTGCATCAAATATCTGCTCTTTTCCTCCATTCATAACCCAATTTTCATATCGGAAGACCCAATATACATCGTAGACGATCTTTAGGGCTGACACTGTCTGTCCCCCGGTTTGCGCTCTGCTTGTGTTTTTTGTGCACTTCTATTGCTGTGTTCTTTGTCTAACTCTGCTGCTAGCTCTACCATTAACTTTTGCTGTTCCTCGTTGCAGCTTTAGTTTTCAGTTTAAGTTTTAAATTGAACTTACGAGTGAGTGTTCACATGTTCAGGTTAAAGAGATCCTTATTGAGGAGTCAAATGTGCAGCCTGTGAATAGCCCAGTTACGGTTTGTGGTGATATTCACGGTCAGTTTCATGATCTGATGAAACTTTTCCAGACTGGGGGTCATGTGCCGGAGACAAATTACATTTTTATGGTATGTATGTATGTATGTACGTACTAGTACGATTATCTTTTGGAACTGGATAACCATTTTTTCAACATATCTTTTCTTAAGTGGTATATCTTCCCTGAATTGAATGTCTGGCAGGGAGACTTTGTTGATAGGGGCTACAATAGTCTTGAAGTATTCACCATCCTTTTACTTCTAAAAGCTAGGTATGATGTTTCCATGTATGCTTCCATCTGCCTTAACTTGTTCACGTCACATGGCTTGCGGTTATACTATCTTTATGTTTAAGGACATTTTTTTCTGCTTCTTCTTGGAGTCATGGTAGTAATTTAGTGAACATGTTTGGATCTCTAATATTAAAAATTAGAATTAGAATTATTGTGATTTTATAAATTCTTTTCTTTTTATTTATTCATCTTTCATTTTTGTTTAACTTCATAGATACCCAGCTAATATTACCCTTCTACGTGGAAACCATGAAAGTAGACAACTAACACAGGTATGTTTCTATTCTATCACAAGCTTGTCTATTTGTACCCGGCATGAATTATTCTATGCAAGCAGTAAAAAACAGATTATGCAAAAGAAAAGGTTTTTGCTCCATCTCACTCTAACATACTAATTTGAATCTTACTAGGGATTTTCTAAATTATTATTTGATTAGTTCATTGATGTTATCATGTTTACCAGAACAATGACATAAATCACTCTCTAGACTTGTTGGATTTTATATTCAGTAAACAGTAATACAAAATAGGAGGGCTCTTGAAGTTTTCTTCTCCATGTCATTTTAAATTATGCCAATTCTAACCTTAGGTAGTGTTTGTTATGTGATTATGCACGACTTCACTGCATGTCATCTTTAGCAATTTTAAATTAGATCCTTTTGAAATTTCTTCAGAAGAAATAGTTGTTCTAGAATTGTCTACCAACTAGGACTTTTCCGAAATTGCGATGAAAGTTAGGAGATGATTCTTTAGGTTTGCATACAGAATCTACTTTTCCTTGGATTGAGGTTCGGGATTGAAAAAGTGAAGTGGAAATCTGATTTCTGCAAGGAAAAATTTGAACTATGCTAGTTAGCCTTGGTGGTCTTTGTTCACCCGTTACCTGATTTGGATCAGTGCATCACTCATGTTAACTTCATCCTTTCAGAATAATGTGTAGTTCAAGTTAGATTATTATAGGAATTAATACGAATTTTGTTTTCATAGGAATTAATATAGAAATTACAGTCTTTGAATATAGTATTATTAAGGATACATGTACAAATAATTCATCTTTTCTAATTATCAATTATTCATTAACAAAAATATAATATATCTCTTTATTCAATTTTTTTTGAACTTCGTGCAAAGTTTTAATTTATTAAAAATGTATAAACCTGACATCTTCAAAATTTTCATTTTAGAAAACAGAAAATATAACATGATTACAGATATTTTTCTAAATCTTTACACTATGAAAATGAAAATTGTTTTCAAAAAATGAAAATACAAAATAAATAGAAAACATTTTCTAAAACCAAACAAGCCATGATGTCTAATGGTGTTTTGTTTATTCAGTATACTTTGACTTGTGTCTGCAATTTTTATTTCTGAGGATGAACCTTAGCACATTGTTAAACCTGTGCCTTTGATAGGTTCAGATCTTGGAAGGCCTGCGTACATCTACCCTTCTCTGACCCCCTTAGGTGGGAGCCCATTATACTGGATTATCTTATGTTAAATATCTATCTACCTTATGTAATTAGGTTCCGTATGGACGGGATAGGTAACTGATAAAGATGGGATATTTTGTTCTGTTCAAAGGATTAGGATTCCATTGATTGTTTAATTCATCAAGTGGTTTAGGGACTTGGGAGCTATATCCTAGTTTTTCCTTTTAACTTCTTCTGTAGTGAAAAATGTGAAGAATTATGAATTTCTGTTTATGGATCATAAAGATAAGGTGCGAATTGTGGAAGTGCTAAGATTCAAATTATAAATGTTGAATTCTATCATGCCATTTTATGTTAATATTGTAATTTTATGTTTTACTAGGTCTATGGATTTTATGATGAATGCCAGAGGAAGTACGGAAATGCTAATGCTTGGCGATATTGTACAGATGTCTTTGACTATCTTACACTTTCTGCAATCATAGATGGAACTGTAAATCACTTTTTACTCTCTCTCCATGAGTCCTTCTATTTTCCAAATGCACATGTAGGCAGTGCTTCAGGTTTTTCATTGCAAATTCTGTTTGAAGAAAAAAATAATTCTTTTATTTGCTTTGGTTGACTCAGGTGCTTTGTGTTCATGGTGGCCTTTCTCCAGACATCCGAACAATTGATCAGGTTCTCTCTCTACCCTTCGCTCTCAGTTGCTGGTCAAGCTCAATATTGTCTTAGTTTAAGGTTCATTTAAATTTGTTACATTGTTTATGTGATTATGTCTATCATCATCTTCTGTGTTTGAATCCATGATATTTAGGGATCACGTATGTGTTGTGATGTTCTTGTAAGTTACCTCTTGACTTGTTACTAGTGTGCAGTATTAATTTAGATTTGGCTTAAATCAAATTTATAATTTTGTGAATGTGCAACTTTGGTGCCTATAAAAGCTTAATTGTACATTTGGTTCTTTAGTTTTATAAAATTAAGCAATTCTAGTCCACTGCTACCATGTTTTTCAATTTCTAACAAAATGTTGACATGTCCATCAATGATAACAATATTAGTTAACATTTGATTGTAAGCTTTATTATTGTTATCACAAAAGATATGTTACACTTTTTGTTAGTAATTAGATGATATAATATGTTGGACTAAAAATGCTCAATCCTGATAACTTGGAGGACCAACTATGCTACTAAATTTTTTAAGTCAAAATTACACATTGGTGAAACTATGGGGACCGAAAGTGGATTTGAACTTTTAAGTTAGCTTGCTGATTCTTCCTTAGGTCTCATGCTTTCCAGTTTATTCAGAAAAAAAAAAATATTACTATTTGAACGAATTAGTATTTCTTTATCGAGTTGGATACATTTTTGTTCCCTTTTCCCTACAGTTTACTAATCAATTAATAATGTGATCTATTTTTGTTTTAATTAGAAATACTGTGGTGTTTCTTATTTCATTTTGGTGTCGGGTTTAATGTTCAACCGTACTGATAAATAATTCTTGATGAATAATTGTCTAAATTATTGAAGTTGCTTTTTCAGCAATATAATAAACAGGCATTTCATAGGTTGTTGTGTTCATTTACTATTATTTTCAAGGTTGACGAAGTCAATGGTCTACACGAACTTGTGGTGCCTGGGTAGATTAGTAAGCTTAAAAGGTTACCCAATAGAAGAAAACATTTAAAACCCCTATAACCCATTGTAATATACAAAATATATTTTAATGCCATTTACATAGTCAGTATTCAGCATTAGCAAATCAACCAACACAGCCAGCCGATCAATGACTGGATGGATGGATGGATGTAGATATAGGTATAGATATATTGGTTTGCATATAACAATGACTATCTATTTGACAGATAAGGATCATTGAAAGGAATTGTGAAATTCCTCATGAGGGGCCATTTTGTGATCTGATGTGGAGTGATCCTGAAGATATTGAAACATGGGCAGTCAGTCCCCGTGGAGCTGGTTGGCTTTTTGGATCCCGTGTCACTTCTGAGGTAATGTAATTCAATAGTGAATCACTTATTGAATTGAAGTGTTGAACATTACGTGGGAATTTTACATTATTTTCATGCAGTTCAATCACATAAACAATCTTGATCTTGTTTGTCGAGCACACCAACTTGTTCAAGAAGGTCTCAAGTATATGTTCCAGGATAAAGGCCTTGTAACTGTACGTATCTGTTTCTTTTGAAAATTTAATATTTTTCATTCTTTTAATTAACTATTGGGATGGGTAGTGCCATTACCTCGAGCAAGGATTTGTCTTTATGATAAGTATCCAAACATTGTTGTAACAACCCTCAAAAGCTAGATATTAAGGAAGCAACCAGGCACTTAAAAACTCTATCAAGCATCTCATACTACTCGATGTGGTTTTCTCTCTACAACACTTCACTCAATGACGCCTAACGTCAACACTAACAATGATGCAGACCGCCACAATCAAATAATATATAGAAAGAACTAGGTAAAGGTGGAATAGATACGGGAATATTATTATTTATCGCTGAAATCGGCAAAAAGAACATGCACTAGAAAGGATACTTCCTTCTAATACCCCAGAGCAACAACTCCTTACAAAGTAGCGTAACAACTACTCGGTCCAACCATAATGCGTCAATCCTCATCCCCCTTCCCCATACTCTCGTACTCCTTAATAAAAGGGATTCTATTCTCTCTCTATAACTAATTTTTTTGCCAGCTCATTTTTTCCCTTTTCTTTTGTAAACAATCCACTCTTTGGGCTTTGTGGCTGCTCCTTGGTCAATCCTTTCTTCCGGCCCAATGTTTACTGCTTGATCCCCATCAAACAACCTGACTTTAATACCAATTGATAAGTCTCCAAACTCTTGCAGAACCTATCTTCAAAAACTAGCTATTAAGGGGAGATAACTGAACAAATAAATGTTCCACCGAGCATCCCATACCACTTGATATGGGACTTACATGTCCCATAATAACCAATTCCTATCAATTTAACTTTCGCATAAAAATATAAACTACAGTTTTATTTGAGACTTATGAAACCAATTGAGTAATTCATTTTAATTTTGCAGGTATGGTCTGCACCTAATTACTGTTACCGTTGTGGAAATGTAGCTTCTATTCTTAGTTTCAATGAAAATATGGTGAGTCAACTGAAAATTTTCTTATTAAATGTTTTCCAGATTATCTCAGTTGCTGTATCATTCTGACTTATGATGTTTGTGGGGCTTTTGTTTATAGCTTATCTTGTATCAAGGAAGAACTTTTAAACGACCACCTCTTTCCTTAATAAATCAAATAGTAGGATTCATTCTTGTATGACCATCACATTAAAGAACTTATGACTTGCGAGATGTAGGAGGATATGGGTCTTCTTTCTAGTGGGGGACTTTTTTTCTCAATATTTGAATGGTGCTATTTAGCACACAGAGAATGACTTGTTGAGGTATAAACTGTTGAGTCCAATACAGTTTGAATACTAATGGTTATATGATATGGTCAGTCACAGATGGTGTGCCAAATGATAATAATGTTGAATGATTTTTTTTGGTATCTATCAAGTACTGATAGAATCAGAGAACTGCACTCTAAGCTTGTAATTGGATTGTGAGATGGAGATCATTAAGGAAGAAAAGGTATAGGGGATTGTCTCCTTTAAGCTGCTGCTTTACTGAGTCTAAAATATGAATACATGATGAGGTGGCAACTGAAAGGTGCTTCTTTTTTAGCAGTATTAGTGCTTCCCCTGGTTATGGATTTGAGTTTATTGTCCCTTTTTCTATAACCTTGGACTTGTGCTTGTGCTTGTGCCTGGATTTTCTTACATGGAGTAAACAATCAAGTGGTGAGTGGGTTTATACTTCAAATAAATATAAATTCCTGTAAAATATTTATATTGGAAAATTATTAAAACGATGAAGAATTACATATATTTTGTTGTGCTTGCTGTTCAAATTTTGTCATAGATGAATGCTTGAAATATAAATTCACACAATACCGAACCTTAAATTGAGAAATTGTGTTACAATACTATCAAATAAAACAATGACGAAATTATTGATGGGTAAACTATGACTTGTATAGAAATGAGAGAAGATTGGAAGAAATATGCTTAGTGATTGGAGTGGAATAACACTCAACTTCATACAAAGACAACTCAAGTCATCATGAATAGGAGTTGTGGTATCAGGTGATGAAAGAGAAGGACCTTCTGAAGAGGACTCACCTTGGGGTATTGGGCTCGCCATTTGGTTCCTGTGTTGATAGGTAATAATAGGTGGTGGAACTGGTTCAGTAGGATCATGAATGATATTTTGGATTACAGGAGTAGAAGACTCAATTAAATGAATAGGTAGAACATTCTGAATAGATTTAGAATCTTGAGTAGACGTAGGGAAGAAGGGAGAATGTTCAAAAAAGGTAACATTTGCAGTCATGTAATACTTCTTGGTCTTGGGTGAGTAACACTGATATCTTTTCTGAAGACGAGAGAGCCCACGAAGACACATTTGGTGGCTCTAGCCGAGAGTTTATCCAAACCTAGAGACATATCATGGACAAAACATACACAACCAAAAACACGTGGTGTAATATGAAAAGGGGTTCTTCTGGAGATACAATGGAGTAAAGAACTTTATTTTCAAGAGAAGAAGACATTCTGTTATTAAGATAACATGCGGTTAGGATAGCATCTCCCTAATAATAAATAGGCATATTTGCACCAAGCAATAAGGTACGAGCAGTTTCAACTAAATGTCTATTTTTCCTTTCTGCTATACCATTTTGCTGAGGTATATGAGGGCAAGTAGACTGGTGCAAAATACCGTGCAAACTTAGGAGTTTAGATAATTCAGAGGAAAAATATTCTTTAGTATTATTGCTTCTCAAAATTTGGATTATTTTTCCAAATTGATTTGATTTCATTAAAAAAAAGACATAGAAATTGATAGAAACTCAAAATGATCTTTCATTAGATAAACCCTGGTACATCTAGAAAAGTCATCGATAAAAGTAACAAAATATCTAAAGCCAAAAGATGACACACGACTTGGTTCCCAAATGTCATAATGGATAATAGAAAAAGTAGAATCACATCTAGATTCAGAATGTTTAGGAAAAGAAGACCTCACATGCTTTCCTAGTTGACATGATTAATATTACAATGTTTGTATTAAGTTCAGGAACCATCTTCTTTAGTTTTGACAAATGAGGATTTCCTAAGCGATCATGTAGCAATTTAGGAGATGAAGCAACACAAGAAACAGATAAGCTAGTGCCAAAGTAGTAAAGACCTCTACATTCATGTCTTTCGCCAATCATCCGACCCGTACCACGTTCTTGTATGACAAGAGTTAGCATCAACATTACATAACAATTTAATGATTTTGTTAATTGACTTAAAGAAATGAGACTAAAGGGACACTTAGGAACAAAAAGAATGGATTTTAAGTTTAAAGAAGGAGAAAGAGAAACTTGACCAATTTCTTGGGAAGCCACTTTATATCCATTGGCAACGGTTATGAAATGAGATGTTTTAGGAAAGGAGAGAGAAGAGAACAAATAGATATCACCAACAATATGATCAGATGCACCTGAGTCAATAATTCATGGATTTTGACCCTCCATAGATTGTGAATTGCTAGCTGTTGACAAACTGGAAGTTGTAGATGATTGAGCTAGGCGGTTGGATTTCAACCATAAATATTTTCGATATTCTTCATTACAAAACTTTGGCTCAAAACTTTCAGATTTTGAAATATTGGCTGTCTTGTCAGGAAAGCCATGTAGTGAATAACACTTCTCTTGAGTGTAGCCCATTCTTTTAGAATATGTGCATTGAGGATGGCCTCTACTACCACGCCTTCCTCTAGTGCCACGATCCCTTTTCCACGAGATGAAACCATGGCAGAAGATTCAACATTCTCTTGAAATTTTCTATTTTTAAGAGATGGAACATGAAGGAGGCGTGTTATTAGGTTTTCCTTGGAAGGAACTTCTTCACTAGTTAGAATTTGAACATGATCAAATTCTGGATTCATTGCTTGGAGAATCATAACCATGTAATACTTATCCAATTTGCTTTTATTTCTTCTAAGGAGTCCACTTCCAAAAACATCTTTAATTCCTCAATTGCTTATTGAGCTTTAGCCACAAAAGTCACGATGTCATTTTCATATTGCTTTAAAGAAGCTAATTGATTTGCTGAATCATAGAAGCATTGAATATCATATGCAATTATATTTTGGGCCTTTTTCCAAAAGGAATTACATGTTTTGGAAGTCCTTAGTGTATTTAAAATATTGGGCTCTACCGATTGCTGAAGTAGAGCACAAAGCTGAAATCAGCTTTCTTCCATTGTTGAATTTGATTCTGTGGCACTGAGCTTTCGTCTCCTTCCAAATGATCATGAAACCCTTGGCCAAGGAACTAAAGTTCCACATATGCAAACCAAGAAAAGTAATTTTTTCCATCTAATTTTTGGAAGTTATGGAAGCAGAGCAGTGCTCGAAAAAGATGGTACAATCCCTGAAGACATGATAAGTGGGCAGTAGCAAGTGGACTATTTGAAAAGCAGTAGAGAAGATAAAAATGAAAATCACCAAGGGTTCAAGAGAGAAAATTAGGGTTTTAGGAGGGAAAACCCTAGGAGACCCACCAAAAGACTGCGAAACCAGAAACGAAGGACAAATATGGACTCACAGAGCTCTGGTGAGCCAGACGAAGGTGGTCTAGAGGAGATCCAACAACTGGATGGTGGTGTGTGACACTCATGCACCTAGGGTAGCAGCGACGACGAATGACGTGTGGCGGCGTGTGTGACAGAGAACGAAGGCGCAACCACTTGGGTTGGATTGTGCTCCTCGAGGTGACTCAAACCCAGGTACTGGATGTCAAAAATCCAACGGACTGTGGCGGTAGACGACAGAAGACGGCGGCAGGCGATGGTTGACAGAAGAATAGTGAGATTTTACAAAGACAGGCATAGTGGGATCGACCCGCTCTGATACCAACTTGAGATTAAAGTGAAGAAGATTTAGAGTGAGTTTGAGAGAGTGATTAAACCCCTCTCAAGACTTTCATATTTCTAATATCTTAGATACCCTCATATACAATGAACATAAGAGAATTCTAGAAGACATTTCTAGGAACTAGGATCAACACAAAGTACAAAGCACCTAACAATAAACCTATTAAAGGTCATTTATTCTAACAGAAAAAGCTTTAATATGGCGTTTATTTATTTATTTTTTTCATTTTCTGGATTAGTGAAAATGCATGATCTCCTGTTCTGTATTTTTGGGGTATAAACCCTTCCCTAGGGGGTGTCTATTGCGTTTTGGATCAAGCAGTGAAGCTTATGTTTAAATAAAGCCAACAGGTTGGCAAAATATACTTTCTTCGGGACCCTAAATAAGAAAAGGAACGTAGTTTTGAATTATCATTTGTGTTTTGGTGGTGTTTGTGGTAATTGTACTTGCCAGAGGTCAACCTCACATCACATCCTTCCTGCTATTATTTGTCATTAAGGTTGTAATTATATAGAATTCCCGTCAGGCATGATGAAAATTACATTTTGCAGCATGCCTGATATCTGAATGTTGGAACATTTGTTAGGATGCTTTGATTTCGTGGCTGTCATCTTGCTTACAAGTTCACAGCATTTTGTTTATAGACTTACATTTTTTTTTCTTGAAACAGGAGAGAGAAGTTAAATTTTTCACTGAAACAGAGGAGAACAATCAGATGAGAGGCCCCAGGACAGGCGTTCCATATTTCTTATAACTTGAAGACGTTTTTCTTGAATTTATTGTAAAATTATATAGTAAGTGCCTTACTATTATGATTGGACGTTTATAGTATTGTATCGTGGAGCTTTTCTAAAAAGATGGATCTTTATTTTTGGCATAAGATTTGACAATCTTGTGTGCGATGTGTTGCATCGGAAATACCACTATATCACCATCTATGATCTGTGTTCCGAAGGTAAAAAATGAACTACTCTTTCGTTTTCACTTACCCCCATGATTGAGAATGCTATGGCATTTATAAAATGAAGTATAATCTCAAAGTTAGAAGTTGTGTCGATTGATTAATTTGTTAGAGCGACAGGGTAAATGCAGCTTAATTATACTAATCAAGTGTAGATTACGTGTATGTGTATATGGATCAATTTCAATTGCAGTTAGATTCTCTGATTCAAAATCACTCTTAGCCACATGGTGGTTCGACCACTTCGACGGTTGTCCGTGACAAGGATACTCCACTTGGTTTTCCTCAATTTTTGGTCACACTCCAGTTCTTGGGTGGATTTTTAAAGTTGAGAAGTTCTTGAATTGCTATAACACTTCCGATGTGTAGTGCAAGTTGATATAGTTACCATTCATTTTGATAAAGAAGTGGTTACATGGTTTCAGATGCTGCAACATTTAACTGGTAAATTGTGGTGCTAGCTTACTCGCACGTTTGAAGCTCAATGTTTCGACTCTCCAATGGGCAATTTGTTCAAATTGCAACTTCCAGGTTGGTCTCTGATTATTACCTCAAAAGCTGTAGCCTTGGCTAGGTTGTATGAGGAGAAATATACCTAATTGTTGAGCATCCTAATACTTATATTAATTTTCACCTGTATCTTCTGCATTGATTGGTGCTAATACAAACACTAGATCAGTTTCCAAACAAGCATTATCTCCTTTATTGCCCACTATACCACCAACCTGACCTAACAATGTGACTAAGATACTTGAGCAAGTTGATCCCAGTAATGTTGTTGTTTATTCTGCTAGTGATGCTCTTCATTTTATTGTTGAATGCTCTTAAGGGATGATTTTGGGTTGCTCAAATGATTTTTTGCAGCCATGGCTAGCCAAGTTTTTTAAATTACCTATCGAACCTGTACCCTTTTTAAAGTACTCCTTCAAGTATACCACTCCCTAGAACCCATGATCATTCCATTCCATTTGGTTGAAGGTTGCTGTTAAGGTTAAACCTTACAGGTATCCCCTTTGCCAGAAGGAGAAAATCCAGAAATTGGTAGCTGGTATCTTTGTGGGTTTGCACCGATTGTAAAACTCTTAATGACACTACTATCAAGGATTGTTTTCCCATCCTATAGTGGATGAGATAATTGATTAATTGCATGCTGCAACTGTCTTTTCAAAATTGGATGAGATTAGGAAATCATCTATCTTGTTGAATCCAGATGATAGATAGTTCATCAAATCACTACTATCAAGGATTCTTTTCAATCTAATCTTTTACAGGTAATGTCTCATTGGGTTTATTACTCTTATTTATCTATTTATAATTTAGTTCCAACAATGTATTTTCTTCATTTCTATTAAAAAAATTAATTTTATAAGTCCAACTTCCTTTGTTTCTATTCATTTTCACTTTCAATTGAAGATAATAATAAACTTCTTACTATGAAAAAATTTCAATCTAGGGACAAAGGTAATCAAGATATATATATATATATATATATATATATATATATATATCCATTTTTCTCTTATCAATTCTTTTAAACCACTATTTTCTTCTCATTTATTTTTATTTTATTTTATTAGCAAGAAGTAAGGGTACTGTGATTTATCGTTCTAATAAAAATATTTCAATAATAATATTCACGATAAAAAGACAAATCAAACTCTTATACTTTATGTTAGACAAATTTATACTATATAATTTGTATTCATAACGTTTTTTAATAATACTAAATTAAGTTAAAGTTTATCTTTTATATTTTTTAGTTTTTTTTATTCTATAAAATTTAAAATTCATATTCACAAGAAATTGCACTTCACATTTTATATTATTTTTTTTGAGATTTTTGTTTGTGTTAATTGAATTTTAAATTTGGACACCAATATCAACAGTAGATTATATTTGGATTATGTACCATAACAATCAATTAAAAGCATATCATTAGAGAGAAAAAAAATCAACGTCTCATAATTATGATTAAGTATTAATAATAACAAACTGTAAAGCAAACATGATGAATATTTGTTTGACAGATAATGATTTAAAGAACCAACAAATTATGTAAGATATAAATGTTCTGTTTAACAAATGATATAACACTACAATCTTAATTTACATATGCTGAAGCGAGAAAACTCTATGACGGATAAAATTTATAGAAGCGAGCTAACCTTATTTCACAGGAAAAGTATATATATTTACTCTATAACTGCATGAAATATCTACTATCTTTGTCTAACAAAAAAAAAAAATTGTTGTTCAAAAGATAAGACACATCATAATATCTCTTGAAACAAGAGCTAAAAACATTTTTTTTTTCACTAAAGCAAACTTTATCAACTTTGGAATAATTGTCTCATTCATATTACACAACATCATAAGCTCATTTAAGGAAATGAACACTACCTTAAAACGATATGAACACATCTAACTATTGAAACTTTCACAAAAATGAAGAAAGAACATTTATCCTTGCATAAAGTGCATTAAATGTATTCATCATTATGACCAAAAAGGAAAGATGATAAAAAGAGTTGAAGTTACTCAACAAGCAACAACTATCCCACAATGACGACTCTGTTATAAAGCCTACATAAAAACATTCTTAAAGAAGAAGAAAGTGAGAGAGAGACTCTCCATTATGCAAAATTGTTTTAAGATTCATAGATACTAAAAAGCTTTAAGGAAGAACATAGCTAGTGTTATAATCAAGTAAGCTAGAAAGAAGAGTGTCCCAATCTCTCATACATAAACAAACAATCATCTTCATCTAGCGAATTAAAGTATGAACAAATATCAGAACGGAAATGATATTTAGACATATATTTTGAACTTACTTTTGACATAGTGACGTGTCAATCATTTTTCTTATTTAAAAATTTGTTTTATTTATTTTTTAAACTGAAACACGTGTGGGAGAAGATGGGGAAGAGGTTCAGCAAAGAGAACCCATAGTTTTCGCATTTGGCAGAGAGAACTGCAACTTGAGAGAAGAGAGAAGCAATGCCTCGCGACGTCATCGAACAAAGAAGTAGGGTCTGAGGTTTGGGTTCTCAACAACGATAGGTAGTGGTTCGTTTTGACTTGTTCTTTGTTTCATTCTCACAATCGTCAATGATTAATTTTCGTTCAAATACCATACATGATTGAAATGTTTGTGGTTGGTTGTTTTGTGGGTGAGTTGTAGGGTTTTTCCATTCTATCGTTGTTGTTGGTGTAGATATCATTTAGAATTTAGGTTTTTTTTGAGTTGAAGATGACGACACTAAAACCACTCTTAACGGAAAAAATATGACAGCAGGAGTCACACATTGTGGGGATCTATGTGCAAATAGGTGGGGAGTTGCGTTGGAGTTTTTGTACAAATACTGGACAGTTCTGCAAGTATGAGACATCATGTTCAATGTACCTAATGTGAACCATAAAATGACATTGAAGTCCTCATGAAGAACTAAAAGTCTGTTACAACCAATCTTAATGAAAAAAATATGACATCAAGAGTCATTGACATATGGGGAGCCATGTGCAAATAAGTAGGGAGGTGCATTGAGGTTTTTGTACAAATACTAGACAATCATGTAAATATGAGACAACAACTTCAATATA
>Ga0209589_1007462_pt1 | contig 17571 bp, 7 predicted proteins | sample CowpeawhiteBW_FD_187525 | JGI IMG/M metagenome (GOLD analysis project Ga0209589, IMG submission 187525) | Root nodule microbial communities of legume samples collected from California USA - Cow pea white BW (SPAdes) (version 2) | ecosystem: Host-associated > Plants > Roots > Nodule | place: USA...
CTGAAAAAAAAAAAAAAAAGAAGAGAAATTCCAAGTTGCAAAATATTTTATTGATCTCAAAGCTATAGATAAAAGAGCTTGAGGTCATGATTTAAAAGTTACCACAGACTTGATTGCTGCCCACAGGAAATTGGTTGGCATGAATGAACCGATCGATATACAATTGCAAGAAACAATCAAAAGGGCTTCATGCCATCATCAATAGGAGTACATGAACAAGGGAGGGTTAGGTTAATAAATTTCATCAACAAAAATCCTCAATTATGGGCAGCCTACTACATATGTTATTTCCCTCCCATTTTAATCGCATCAGCGGGTGACTTCAGTAGCTTCTTTAGAGATTCAACTATGCTTCCAAATGATGGCCGATCACCAGGTTTACTGTGCAAAAATTACCAACCGTCACAAACCAACTCAAATTCTAAATCAGAAGGCTAAAATCAAAATTACTAATCCTTTACTCAACAATATTCCAAAATGAAATTCATTCACTCAACTACTTAAATGCAAAATAAACCAAGTGCAATAATAACGCACAAAAAAGCCTGTTAGTATTAATGTAAATGAGTTATTGGTAGTTCGGAAATTCCCATAAACAGAAGAAATGGCAAATATAACACTTACTCAGCCCAACAAGCTTCCATGAGAGAGGCCAACGCTGGGGAAATGTTTGGAGGGATAGCAAGCCTCCTATTCTGGAAGGCGACAGCTCCAACTACCTGAACGTACACATAAATATCACTTTAAAAAACTGACGAATTACGTCAATTTGCATTACGCCTCGTTCCGTTATAGTTCCTGCTAAGTTTTAAATTTATAATTTCTTGTAGTGATACCTCAAATGAAATTATTAAGCAAGAAAAATCAACTTTAAGCATAACAAATTCAGACCTGAATGCTCAGAAAATTTACCTGGGCATGGCTAAGTCCATTCCACGGTTGTTGCAGGGTCACAAGTTCCCACAGGATAACTCCAAAACTGTAAACATCAGACTTCTCATTTGAAGGTTCTCCACGAAGAAATTCTGGAGCCATCCACTCGGGCTGAAAATAAAATTAAGAGAGTTACACACTTATTGAAGATGTGGCACCTGAAGTGAAAGTTCAACCTGCAAAATATTAATAGAATGACCACTTTGTTGAAAGAAAATTGCATCTATCAACACCAACATGCAGAACCTACTAAACCAGATAATTTGCTTGACAAAAAATCACTTCCTTAAAACACACCTGAAAAAAACACATTATCCCTACCCAAAGACCGAACTGTCATCAAACAATTGACAACCATACATACTGGTATCAACCATCTATCTGAATCACTATTATATAATTGAACTAAGCACTAACACCAGCTTATAAAGGAAACGTTGATAAGAAATGACAGGACTGTTGTCTATTTGAACGAGGAGCACTCATGTCAGCAACATTAGTTGAACTCTTTACTTCAAACCTGAAATTGCTACTCAAATAATTTTCAAACCTAACGTGCATAATTTTTTTTGTCATCACCATGCTTATGTACATAATCTGAGAACAAGAAACGTACAGTTCCAGCAACAGATTTTGATGACAAGAAAGTGTTCGCCTTAAATCTGGACAATCCAAAATCACACACCTGAGCAAGAAAGGGAAAAAAAATCATTTATTAGCACAATTATTTTACAAAAACTCGGTGAGAAACTCGCGTGCGCAATCGTTTCCATCATACCTTGACAGTCCAATTTCTGTCCACTAACAAGTTCGGGGTTTTCAGATCCCAGTGCACAATTGGAGGCTTCAAACAGTGGAGATAATTTATCCCTTTAGCCTGCAATCAGATAAATTATGTATCTATCATACATCATAATATATAATATCCAATTGATCAAAGAAAAATAACAGTATCTGGCAGGCACAAACCACGTCTAAAGCCATTCGTAACCTTCTCCTAGGATCTAGAATTTCACCAGATGCTGGCTTATGAATTAGGCGGAATAAACTGCCCCTGTCATAAATGCACCAGGAAACAACAATAAGACACTCAACTAAAACCATTACGAAAGGAAATTCAATATAATTTTACTGTAAAAGAGGGTTGGATGGATTACCTAGGCAAATATTCTGTTACTATAGATAGATGTGGACGTTTAGTAACCGCACCCATGAAAAGCACCACATTTGGATGACGAACTCGTTTCATTATGGCAACCTAAAAACAATGAAAATATCAACTTGAATATTAACTTGCTTCGTTTGCCCCATTAGATAAGGAACCAGAGAAGTGTTTTTGCAAAATGAATTCCCAACATTATTGTACTCAACATAAGGATACAAAAAGGGATATAACTTTAGGGGCGACACGAAACTAACCTCTCTCAGAAATTCTTTCAACTGATCATCCTGGAAATCCTGAACTGTTAAAACCTTGACAGCAACATCCTGCAATTTTAAAACCACAGTACACCATTATGAGTGAAAATTATAATAGAAAATTAATAAGCTGTATTGAAAATATTTATTCAGGGAGACAATACGAGATATGTCACTGGTTTGATACAATAAAGTCATCATGCAATCAACAGCAATCAATCAGACTTAAGAAATTAGGGACTACAAAAACAATACGAAGTAACATTCACCAACGTGTTTGTGCATAAGTACGTATTAAAACTTACCGATCCATGCCATTCAGCACGATACACTGTCCCAAATGATCCTACACAGAGAGAAGATAAATTAGATTCGAAGTCACCAGGCTAGTCGCGTGCTCTAAAAAACAAACAGGAAGCAGAAAATTTACCAGCACCAACACGCTCTTTGATTCGTAAATCGTCCCATGGTATCTCAAGCCAGTCCATTGCAAGTGACGGTTCAAGATTCAAGTATCTTGGAATATTACCAGCACCCTGATTTTCAAGTTTATTTTTTACGTGTTCCTGTTCTGGTTCGGTGGATGAGCTCAGTATAGATTGCTTATAGATGCTTTTTACCCCAGAACTCCCCTTTACAACGATCTCTTTGGAAGCTTCTATAACTACAACTGAATCTTTACTGAGCCTAGGGTATTCATGGATTGGTGCTCCAGAGACTTCGTCGAGATCTTCAGAAACACCTTCATAGATGGGAGGAAAATTTAATAAACCCAGAACAGCACATTCCTTATCATTCCCTTTCAAGCCACAAGGAAATAGAGGTTGTTCTGTACCTCCACGAGTTTGATCTATTGCAGAATAAATAGAGCCATTATTATTTTTCTGTCGATCAGTTTCGTCAACTCGTTGATCTTCTTGTACAAAGCCTGCAAGATATTGAGTAACAACTAAGAAAAACTTCAGAGAAAAGGAATGGCCTCTGAAGGAATGTATCGAGATTAACGGCTACATGGATTATGTACTTGAAATAAGGAGTAGAAAGACCACATTTCCAGGTATATATAAAGCACAACACACCTGAATAAGTGTTATCAAGAGATTGAGAACATGCTGTAGCATCCACATATGGAGATTGGGATTCTTTCAAATGAGAAATTTGAAATGGGGAAGGTATTGATGACGCATATGCTCCGTTAATTGAGGAATCTGGCCCAAGGATATTTCCTGGTTCTCCAACCAGATCAACTACATATTCTCTGTCGAAAATATGAAATAAACGTCAGGTTCTTGATAAGGTGATCTAGAAGACTATAACAGTTAACTGAATGTTCAACAATCTCAATAAATCATCGGTCTGAAGCCAAAATTTTGAAACAAAAAATCAAAACAGAAAGGTGAAACATACAACTTAACAATCCACAAATTTGTAAGGACAATGAAACCCGGCAAATCTAGATGATTATGAAAAGGTACAGGTAAAATTAACAATGGAACTCTGGGGCAAGAAAAAGTAAAAATGATCATAACAACTGAAGCGACCCGCTACGATTATCACCAAAGCAAAAGTACGTGGACAGAGACATATTTTGTTTAACTTTAGTATCAAAACAAAACTCAGAAGAACAAAGCAAAAAAAGGACCATTGCGCTAACCTTGAGAGCTGTCTGTCATCTTTAATCTTGACAAGGCAGGACGATCTATGATCTGAAACACAGTATCTACAACCTCGGGCAATGCGGCATGGCAAACCAATGTAATCTGCCAATCTCTACATCCGAAAAACCCAAATAAAAATAATTAATTATTTGAAATGAGTAAATATAGATTACGAAAATCAATAGGAAAGACTAACACGTCGTTTTCAAATGATACAACAACAAAGAATCATATTCTTCACCTTGAAGAGAATCGCGCGATGCCTACAGAGTCCACTGGATAAGCTACCAACAGGAAGCACACATTGGTGAAAGTTCCTCAACCTCTTGCTAACCAACTTCCACCGCTTGTGTAGATCTCCTTGCTCCACAGGAAACGTACCCCTTCGCACACACCATTCAACACAAATAAGCAAAAAAACAATGAAAATAATAATAATAATAATCAAAAAGGACGTAAAAAAGGTAAAAAGGACGGTGTATCGTACTCTTACGATATTATCTTACCCCATGCATATGGCAACGAGTTTTCCGAGTTTCTCCACCAGCACCAACGCGTTCTCCGAAGCAGAATACAACTCCTGAGCTTTATCTTGAAGCTGCTTAAGCCGAGAGTCCTCTTGTCTATCGAAAAAAACTACCTCTATGGAAGTCTCGCTAGGTTCAACCGCCTTAAGCGCCATCAGCGTCGGTAAACGCTTCCCTTCTTCCTCAACATCATTGCACATCACCCACAGGTATGGATTCATCCCCAGTATGTTGTAAAATCCGTCAGATATCTTGTCCGTGTACGACAAACATCCACTCACCTGAAAATCAACCAAAAGAACAAGTTACTAAACGATAATCTACAGCTGCAGCAAGTGTAGTTTCGTTTCGTTGTCCATAGTAAGTACGTACCCATAAACGATACGAAACGGATTCAGCGTCCCAGGTTTCGGGACCAGCGTCGAGTGCGAGAACAGGTTCAGAAGCGAGGCTTGCTAAAAAAGAGAGTCTCTGCGCCAACGTCAGTTGCAGGTAGTAGCTCTCCTTATACTTCTGAGCCGTATTGAGTTTTACGTTTTCTTCCTCTTCTTTCCTTTTTCTCGCGTCTTCTTCAGTAAAGACTTGAAACGACGACGTTTCGTCTTTCGTAACGTCGCTGGAGAATGTGGCGGTGCCGTCCAGCGTGAACAAGCTTCCGGCGTAGCTGCTCCCGCTGGACAACCGCGGGAGAGAAACCTGCCGATCGAAGCTCCGGTCAACAGCATCCTTCACCACCTGCGCGGCCGCCGACGCAGGCGGCGGCGGCGGTGGAAGCAGAAGCTCACGTTCATCTTCTTCCTCCTCCTCGTCGTTCGGATAGGTCCTTAAACGGTGACTAGGTCGGTTGATGTCCTTCTTTTTGTCGATCAACCAATCGCAGAAGGCGGCGATTTGCTTCTGCTTGGTGCGGAACTTGTCGGCACCGGTGAATAGGTCGGAGACTGCGGATTGCTTACCGGATGAGAAAACGACGTCGTCGTTGTCTTTAGCAGCAGGCGTGGGAATCGGTGTTGGCTTTTTCGGCGCGTCGCTTTCATATGCAAAAGTCGTATCAGATGATTTGATAGAGTTGACGAGTTTTCTCTTTTCATGATCCAATCTCTGCTTGGAAGACTCATCCAAACCCCTCTCCGGGAACTGCCTCGGGAAAAAGTAAGTCGCTCTGTGAGGCATGTTCAGAAAAATCTGACTCCTCCTTCACTCAATAACCGTGATCCCAACAACCTCAACAACAACAACAACCTTTCTTCTTTTAACACACACGAAGGAGGTGCAACCACTCACGTGCGAAGACGAACCACTCTTCTCCGTCGCTGAAGCAAAAAACAAAGACGCTATTGCCTTATAACAGTAACCGCCATGGAGCTCCGTGTGTTGCGTATTCTAGTTCAGTCCCGAGAGTTGCGGATTGGATGATGTACTCCGTTCAAATCTGGCACGTGCGTCCAAAGTCGATGACGACGAGGCCAGCAGCAATTGACCCCTCGCAGAACGTGGAGGCAGCGTGAGTTCCCAGAAGTAGTTTTTTTAATTCAAAGAACAATAAAATAAATAAAATAACGATAAGAAGAAGCAGCAGCAGCTGCTAAAGCAGCACCGAATTCAGAAATGGCGTTTGCGAGGCGGTGGAAAGCGTAACAGAAAGAACGAGAGAGAAATAGAAAGAGAGAGAGAGAGAGAGAGTGTTAAATTTGGTGGAAGCTATGGCTGTGAGAACGTTGTATTTTATGCAGAAGAAAGGGTTGGCATGCTAGTTGAGGGATCATGGAATGCTGCAACGGATGGGGAATCAAAAAGTGTGAAGTCAGTGCTAACGTACACCTGCTGGAGTTAGTGCGCACCCTTCGTCATGTTGCGACACGTAAAGCGGTCACCAATGGGGTTTCTACACGTAAACGAACGCACGCGCTGCGCACCTGCGCGCAGTTTTGCAGTCAGGAGCCGCGCTTTTCTTTTGGGAAAACAATAATAATGAAAAATAAGAAATAACACTTACAATATTATTTTATTAACTTGAAAAAATTATATGCGAGCTAAACTTAGATTTGGTTACATGTGCATTGTTTCTCACTTACCATTTTTTTCTGTGACGCGAAATAAGTGTGACTAAAGATTGTTTTGATTTGATTTTATACAATAGTGGCATGTGAGGAGTGTAACACTTTTGGGAGATACGAGTGCAGCAGTGTGATATTGATGGTTGGATGAATGTCTTGTATTATGTGTGCTGTAAAGGGGGTTAGGGTTACTATTTTGGAGTTGAAATTTTAATTGTTTTTCCTCTTTCTGCTCCTTTATTCACTTGCTCTGCGTGAACCAATCCGCATCTTAATCTAATCTAAGCTTTTCTACTTGTTTTTTCGTTAAACAGGTATACTTCCTCGTGCTTAGATTTTCTTTCCCTTTTTGTACACTCTCTCTCTCTCTCTCTGCCGGATTGTCGTTTATTTTGGCTCTATGTCCCACACCTTTAAAAACTATAATCTCTCACTCTAATTTCTTATTTTACTATATTATTTATTATACATATACATTTCTTTTCCATTGATCAATCTTATTATTGTTGAAGGTATGTAAATTTTATCTTCATTTTGTAATATTAAATTAGACTTAAATTTTATTTTTTAACATGATATTAGAGTCATAAGTTTGAATATATCATAACATGGTTTATTATTTATTGAATATATTATTTCACTCGTTATTGTATAATTATCAGATGATAATTCATTTAATATCTATTCTCATTATAGCTTTATATATATATATATATATATATATATATATATATATATATATATATATATGAAAACGTGTATTAGAAGTTTCACATTCATTAAAAAAAATTATAATATATAAATAAATGTAAATCTTATCTTATCAGTTATTTTTTAGGATTGAGTTAAACTTAAATTTACTTTTCAACAATTACTTTATTTACGTAAACAAATACATTCCAACACTCTATGGTAATAATATTTTTTTCAAAACAGTTGATAGTGTGTATTTGGATGGAGATGTTTTTAAGCGATATGCTTTTTTTTTTCAAAAAAAAAGAAAAAGAAGTTAAACTTGAATATGAATCATAGATCTATACTTAACTTGATATGACACAAAAGGAACTTTATATCATTCAATACTTACCAAAAGAAGTTATGATTTTATGAAAGAGATATGATAACATGTGACCATAAACTCGTGTCCATATGCTTGGAATATGCCAAGGAACCGTGACATACTTTTACGTATAAACTGAAATATTTTCATTATCTTGCAACAACATTTCAACCAATTAATCAATTGCCTAAATTTTTGTAATCAAATTTTTCAATTGAATAGTTGATGTAACGCATTTCCTAGAATCTATCTACCTCAATTGAGTCAAATGTAGAGAACTTAGGCCATTTATAAATTAACTCAATGTACCTTTTAAATTGATTGTTATAGTTCTTTAGTTAAATATATTGTATTTGTTAGGAAAACAAACGTGAATCGAAAGTTTTATATTAAATAAAAATAAATAACATGAATAATATATAATTATAAAAACTCATAAACCTATTTTTTAAAATTTTAATTAGGAGTAGTGTAAGAATTTGTTTATAATTCATTGTGTCAAATCTATTTGGTTTTTCTTTCCGAAAATCTTCACAGTATTTTATGTGATATATTATAAATGGTAGATGTCTCACCTTTATAGAATTGTTTATCTATTTTTTTTTTTATATTACTTTTAGGTTATCTTGATTCTTCATATTTTATGATACTTTTCTCCTACGTTTTCATATACACGTTATAATTACATTACTTGAAAATTTTCTATTGTACCATAGAAGTTTGAGCAACATATACCTCTTATTAAGTTCTTAAGAAACCACATCTCAATAAATCTAACAAATTGAAACTTTAAATTTTATGTATAAACTTCGAGTCCAGATTCTCTACTAGATTTGTTGGTACTATTTTTTGCTGAGCATTAAAAATACACTATGATGGTATTTTAAATATTTTTTTAATATATTTTAAAACGTTAAAATTAGTGGTAATCAGTGTATTATGACAATAAAAAAAAAAAAGAGTAGAGAATCCAAACACATAAACTTCACATTGACAATGAATAAATATAAATATAGTTGTCTACATAAAAAATAGTTGTATTTAAAAACATTGATTAAAGCACATAATGGATACAAATGCCACTTAAAACAGTCATAAAATTATTGTGTTTGTAGAATAATGTCTTTATAACCAATATAGTAAAAGTATCCAAAAATATACGCTTCATTATCTTATTGATATTTTAAGAAAGTGATTAATAGCTCCAATTATCTCGATAAAATGTTTCTTTTTTAACTAAATTATACTAAAGAATCAACTTTATTAAAGTCAAAGAAAGAAAATTAGAAGAGAAGAGCATATAGAATAACATGATTGATTAATATTCCAACAGCACAAAATATACTACAAATAGAGTGGTATGTGGAATGAATCACATCAATACATGTCTTCATAAATTGAAAATTAATATAGTACATAATTATACAAATGAAATATAATTAGGATGACTTACACAATATTATAATGTACGGGTAAACTTTAACGTTAGTCATAACGAAAAAGACATGTGTAGTAGTTAAACTTTGAAAGTCTTATATTGGTTACTGGTTTATTTATAGTTAATCCTTTGTTTTTATGCTATTAACTATTGTTCTTGAAGGTTCCATAAACTCTAAATTTAAAATATTGAGAGTGAATTGATAAAATTTTAAATCTATGAATAGACCAAATTAATTATTACTTGATGTTTTCTTTAGCAAGCAAAGAATACATTGTTTAATCTTCGAGATTTAATTTATAAGATGTTTGAACTTTAAGAAATTTGTTCTGAATTTGTGTTCCACACGGGTATCGCTACTATAATAATATATATTTTTTGTCAATTTGATTTTTTTTCTATCAAAAATACTAACAATTTGTTAATAAATTATTATTAATTTTTTTATAAAATATTTTATGTAAAATATTTTTTAAAATAAATTTTATAAAAAATACTTATAAATTTTATTATAAATTTTATAATTGTATAAAAAAAGTTATATATAAAAAATTATTTATTAATTAAAATTCTTAAAATAATGAAAAAAAAATTATTACAAAATTTTATAACAAATTTGTGGAGAAAGATTTCATAAGATTTGTAAGAAAGATTTCATAAAATATGAAAAATTTTAAAGTGTATTTTTAAACTACGCAATGTTCGAAAATTGAGGTTAAAATAGAATCTATTAAATCAAATGATTTGATAACAAACAGATCAAATATATCCAATTACTCTATTTTAATGTTTCTATCATTGTCATTTTATAGTTAAAAAAAGACTAAATCAAAAGTATTTTATAAAAATAAAAGGCAATTAAATCTTAAAAACGGAAATGGCATATCTGAAACAAAAAAGTTGCAGTAGAAAAACAAATATCTGATTCATGGATTTATTAAAAAAACATGAGAGAGAAAGGGATCTTCACGAGAAAGCATGTCCAAGTTCCTGATTCAATGTATGGTTCATTCTGGCATTAAATTAAAAAGGGGACATAGTGATCATTCAATGAAAAACAGACACCAAACAACATTAGACATAAAATAATGACTGAAAACTAGATTGTTTAATTAACTATTACCATAAACAGCAAGTTTGTTTGGCTAATCTTGAACAAAACATTTCATGCATTGACTTAATTAGCAAGAGTATGATTTATAATCCCACTGTTTTAACCACTGCGTTGTGCTTTTATTTGCCTATGATGTAGTACACTATTGTAATATACTTTATAAATTGCCCAATGTGAAGAGTTCCTAAGTTCATAGAAAATTTCCCACTATCACATGATGGGATTGTCTTTTAGAGACAGAAGGAACATGCCCAATGGCCACATCATTTTCTATATCAAGAATGTCCATTATATTATATAATATTATCCACAATTATTTATTATTACTTTAAAGGATTGTTTACAATGACTATATGACAAAATAGGTTTATAGTGTGGAGTGTTATCAATTAGCCACTCAAAAAATGAAAAAAAAAAAGAGTATTTTTGTTATAAATAATCTTAAGAATTATAGAGTATATTGAGAAAATGATTTTATAAAACTTAATATAAGATAAAAGTTATTGTATTTTATGTATCTTTCAAGGTTGAATTAAAAATTTTATTAGTTATTTCAATAGTTAAATTTTTAGAGTACGGTGTTAGACATTCTATATTGATAAAAAAATAAGACTAAATTATATAAATAAGGACAAATTTTATCTTACTAAATTATTGTAGTAGAGTTAAATTTAATTTCATTATCTTAACATAAAGTGATATCTAGATTTGGTACGATTCAATTAAAGATAAATGATTTGAGTTTGATTATTTTAAATAAAGTTTTGTGATTCAGTTTTATAGATAGAACATATTTAGAATAATCGATTAGGATATTTAAATAAATTAATCCTTAGTAAAATATTAAAGAAATGAAAGAGTAAACTATGTTGATCACCATCCTCTCTTTTAAGAAAAGCAATGAAAACAAAGTATATATGAACATAAAAAATTGTTCTAATCGCACCCACTTTCTTGGAAATGTAAGCCAATAATGATACTTATTCTTTTATGGGAATTGCTTACATATTAAATAATCAAAATATTTTCATTCAAAGATGGTTGATTAACCGCATAATCATTGTCACAATATATAATACATGCAATGTGTCGAAAATAATAATTTTCTCCAATCTTTGATTGATTCGATGAGTTTTTATATCCATCCAAAGCTGCCAACATGGATCAATAAAAGTAAGTATTTTCATTAATATTGTTGAAGAAACAAAAGTATTTATAAAAGTGGAGAGATTTTAATTTGATCTAAGAGTAAAATTTGTTCCAATATCTCTTAATTTTCTGTTTTATAAGTATTTGACTTTTTTTATTAGTTTTTTCGGTTGAGTCTCAATTTGTTTATCCTTATATTGAAGTTTATAATTGTTTGAATGTTTTACTATCCCTATAGGATTTTAGGGTCACCTATCACTTGTATAATTATTTAGTTTACAAGTAATTGTCAACTAAAGGAAATCACGTTTAAAGCATTATTACATTAAGTTTATTTAAGGAAACAGATTTGTTTTTAGGATGTTCATGAGTGTATAAGTGTATATAGTTGAAATTTGTAATATAGTCTTGTAAGAGTAATTCAAGTATTAGATGTTTTTTTTTTCTTGAGTGAGTGTTTTTGTACGTTGGAGTAGAGAATCATTCTAAATTAAGGTTTAATATTTAATAAAAGAATTATATTGAATTGAAGTATGTTTTGGATTTGATTAAAAATTTGTTGTTGAATCATCTTGAACTTGATATTGGGCAATGGAAAATTAATTTGAGATAAAACCTTTCGAACATGTAAATTGTGAAAGGAGTGGTTGGAATTCTATATTTTAAACTTGTTGAAATATATAGAGTGGTGGAATTGAGTTGAGACTAATTTTAAAATAATTATGCAAAACTAGTGGTTTTTCATAATTTGCTCGATGAATCTCAATTCGAGAGGAAAATTCATTTCAAACTTCAATTCACTCAACGAATTTAGATTTCACTTGATGAATCTCGACACGAGAAAAATTAGGATAGATTTTTATTTAAATTGTCTCAATAAGTTGTATTTAAGTTATGATTGAACTAATGTATCATATGTTGGGTGTGAGGTCTAATTATTTAGATAGTATCCATTTTCGTTCAAATGTGTTAATTTAGTACTGACTTTTAAAAAGGTGTCAATCGAGTCCCAATTTCTAAAGATGTATCTCAATTAAGTCTCTTTCAGTAAAATAATTATTAACGCTACTAACTTTATTCATGACTTTTACTAACTAATTTTAATATAAATATCAATACTTGATTTTGTAAGTCATTTTTTAATACAGTTAACGACATTAATATTTTTTTTCCTAAAAGGAACCTAATTGAGATATCTTTTCAAAATTTGGGACTTAATTGACACATTTTTAAAAGTGAATACCAAACTGACACATCCGAAGAAACATGTATACCATTCCACTAATAAACTAATGTATGATTGGATTTGGTCATTTAAGCCACAAAACTAGGATGATATGTTGACTTAGTTTGTGGATTATATGTAATAAGTACAAGAACATATTACTAATATAAATAATCTTAATTAATGATCTAATTCAAATAGGTGGGGAAATATTAAGGAAAATTTTAATCATACTGGTGCAAAAAATAGATTGAATGATGACATATTATAACAATTATAATTCATCCATCATAATAAGTGAAATAGTGACACAATTATAAATATGATTAGTGCTTTTAAGCTTGTTATTACTAGAACCATCACAAGAAGTAAGACGGTGGTAATTTTGTAATAAAATACAAGTTTATTATATTATTTTTAATTTAAAATAGAGATATGATGACATGTAATTTTTGTAACCAACATAATATCTTTGATTTTGTTCTTCCTTCCCTCTCACCAGTCTGGTTGTCACCAGTCTCCTCGTATGCTCTTGTTGCTATCGGTAGTCACTCGTTTTCAGTTTTTTTTGCTTGTGGTCCTTTGTGTTTTCACTCGTTAGGGTTTTCTCCTTTATGTTTAGGGATTTTAGGTTTCTAATCTACAAGTAACTAAAAGATAAAAAAAGTATGCCTCACACTTCCTTCAACTCTTCCTCTTTTTCTTCTTCTAGGGTTTCCCTCACAATTCTTACATTTCTTCTGACTGTAGTTGAACTAAAGAAGCATATCTCACGTTCTCTTCAATTGTCTAATAAGACCGACGCCTATGATGCCTAACACGTCTAACTTCACACAAGTGGGTTCTTGATTTATTCTGTTTTCCTTTTTTCTAAAATTTTTGTGAATATCAATTGGAATGCCTTTTCTTATTTTGTATTTTAGGCAATGAGAAGATTTACTTGTAAAACAATTTAGGATCTTTAACATTTAAGATTCTCACACAATAAAATATAATAGAGCATTAATCTTAATCCATAACAGATCTTATGAGAAAATGTTCTTCAATGTGTTCTCCAACCACCATTTTCCAATCTATCTCTTTGCCTTTCTTTCTCATTTCACACATTCTTGATGACTTATTGTGAAAGAACCTTATGGCCAGAGACAAAATCACATGTCTTTTATAAACCAATGTCCATCAAGTTGGTTTTTATTTTATCTTTATTTTATTTTATTATAACTTCTCATAATAACTAATAAGTTCTTATATTTTATTAAATCACAATTTGGTCCATTATAGTATTTTAAATGAGTCATGATAGAATTAATTCGTTAATTAATTCCAACATTAGTGAGCAACCTAAAACTTAAGACAAATATGTAGAGGTAAATCATAAAGAACTTTTTCCATATTTTATTTTTGTAATATATGCATATGCATTCAAGTTATAAGGAACAACCTTATGATTTCACATGGAGAATATCAATTGGATATTAATTTCGCTAGGAGTTGTCTTCAAGTGTTTATAGGAGTTGTCTTCGAGTGTTTGTAGTGTCTAATTTTTCAATTAAAGGTTTAAACAATAATAGTAAGTAAATAAGGCTTTCAGAGATTTTTTGCTCTTACATAAACCCATTGCTTGGAAAGCCTTCTTTTCTTACTCAAAGTTATTCATAACTTCTATTGATATTAGACTTTCAAGCAAACCATATGATATGAAGGTGAGTTAAATATGTTTTTGGTCCCTTAACTTTTAGTGAAAATTGAAATTAGTCTCTCTTTGAAATTTCGAACCAATTTAGTCCCTCAACTTTAGAAATGATGTGTGAATTTAGTCATTTTAATCAAATTTTGTAAGTTTATTTGACGTCTCAAACATGTTTCGCAACTAACATTGAAGCTAAAATGTGTTAATCAGTTTAAACAACTTAAATGTTATCATATCAAAATAGAAAGTAATAAAAGAAAATGTGATGGAGCACACGCTCCAAAAGGAAAAATACCTTAGACAATGGTGATTGACAACGATTCTATCATCAGACTTGAGATCGAAACATTGACACCGACCGTGGATTCTATAGCAGAACCACATGTCCCTTAAGTCATCCATTGGGGATGATTCATGATTCTCTCTTAGATCTCGATTAAGGAGTTTATGTTCCTATCACATCCATCCATATTGTTTAGAAGTCGAAGCTTAAGATGATTTAAACACCTCTTCCTCCCTCCACCCTCTAAGAAGCTGTTTAAGGACAAAGTGGACCATATCTCCGATGTGTTTTCATTGACAAACGATTCTATAATCAGACTTGAGACCAAAACATATATATTATTTTTTTAAGAATTTGATTTTAAAAGGACCCTTTCTTTAAAAATTTATAATATATTTGTTTGTATGGTTTATAATTATAGGATGGTTATATGATATGTCACGCTCATAATTTTCATAATATTTCTTTTCTCCGTCTATATCCGTCTCCCTCTATATATAATAACAAAACAACTCCACTGCATAAAATTTTGATAATAGAAAATAAAATGAAAATAAGATGTAGTTTTACATTTACAAATCTAAAAGAACACGTTTTTAAGAAAAATCATATTATTACATTTTATCATAGTAACTTGTATAACAATTTTTTTTTTAATTTTATTAGCTTAGAAGAAATATAACATAAGGTGGAGGAAGTGTTTTGTTTTGTTTTTTCTTTTTTAAGTTTTTGAAGAATAGAATCGGCACATGTTTTAGCCTAACTTAGACTCACTTAGTTTATACATTACAGAAAATATGGTTGATAGAGTAAATAAAATGTCTCACAATGGAAGTTTTGTCTTGTCCTCATCACCATGACGAATAATATTTTAAAAAGAAAATTGTACACCCAATTTAACAAAATAACAATTTGTATGGTTGTTAATTAATAAATTAATGAGGTTATGAAATGATGATGATGATGATGATATTTGAAGTATGATCCCACGTGATGATGAGAGGTGTGAGTCTCAACTATCCAAACAAAAAAGCTTCAATGAAGTCACATTAAGTATTTCGGAGCCACTTGATATTTGAATCAAACTTCAACTTCACATATGAATCTTTCGAAAACAATCACATCAAAAACCTTTGACTGTGTTTTCTTGTTCTTTCCCTTTGTTTATGAAACCTAAAAGGTAATGGGAAGAACACCAACCATGCAAATCAATGGAAGCCACGATATATGGCTATGTTAGCTGGTTAGTAGCTTTAGGTTAACTTTTATAGGAAAGAAAAAAGTTTTTATGAAAAGTAAAAACATATATACACATGCATGGACAAGATTTTCCTTAAACCACAAAATATAGAGATAAATATTTATCTTTTTCATTAGTTAAAGATAATTTTCCTAAAAGTTCTCTAGAATATTTTTTCTAAATTTTTATTTTGAATATAGAGTAACTTTTAACTTTTTTTACGAAAGTTATATTTTTTTTCTTCATTTCTAAAAAAATTGAAAATTATAGTCCCTTGAAACTTTGGCTTGTCTCAAGTTCCACTCATGATTTAATTATAAAAATCTTAATGAGTTAACACATAAATTTACATATTTAAAAAATGTCTCATTTCTTTTCTACCTAATTAAGATCATCTCTATGTTTTTTTAGTTTCTTTAAAAATTAAAATTTATAATCCTTGGGAAATGTATGAATTTTCGTTTTGATTTTTGAAAATATTATTCTATATTTTTAATCTTCCAAATTTGAAACCACTAATCTCAATTTTAACCTTCATTCGCCACAGGATAGATAAGATTATAGTTGAAGATATGAAGCAATTATTCAAATTTGTCATTTAACTTTCCCTTTAACACATAATTGGTTAAAAAGTATCACATAAATATGGGAATAACAAATAATAATTTTCAATTTTTAAAAAACTTAAATAAAAAATTATAGAAACCAAATTAAAATACACATAAATAATATTTTTATATGTAATTCTAATTTGTAACAATAACAAAGAAGATTACTTTTAGTTACACAATTCTTCTTCTAAAATTACTTCAAACTATTATTTTTGTCCATTTATACAATTATTTAACTTCTAATCTCTTGAACTTCCATTTAAACAAAATTATTCTTTATTTTTATCAAAAGAAAAACTAAATAAAAAATAAGATATTATTCAACTCTTTACAAATAATAAAGAAAAAATACTTTTAAATAATAATTCATTATTGAAATAAAAATTAACATTAAATTATAACTTATTTAACAACTATTTTTCTTTTAATGTTGGAAAAAGTGGATGATACTTGGGAATCATTAATGCAACACAAAGTCCAAAACATACTAACTTTTTTATTTTTTAATTTAATGCTTATATTGCATTCTCTTATTATTAGTCTGCGCTGGCTAACAGCCAATAGTGATCTGAATCTTTTCTCTTAAACTATTAATCACCAATTATTTCTCTAAACATAAACTAAACAATTCCCACATTGGCATTAGGTTCAATAAACTATGGAATTAAGACATTTATAATCAAGATTAGAGTCAATGATAATAAGTTTAAGATATGACTTTTCATAAAATTTGATTAAAAGATATTAAAAATAAAATTTTAGATACTAAAAATAATTTGACTAGGGTTTCATGGGTCAGAATATCTAAAAATTTGTAACCCGTGCAGAGAAGGAAAGGTGCACATTATGAAGTTCAATTAATAGGAGGGTTGCATAACTACATTTTGTTGACTCTTATGTCTTATCCAATTAACTTTCTATTTTTTGAAAATGTTTTTAAATTTTTTGCTTTTAGTTTTTTAAATTCTCTTCATATTATTTGTTCTACACCACTTCAAAATAATAATGATAATAATGCAATTAATTTAGAAAATATAAATTTAAATAAATAAATAAATTTTATTTGATATATTATTTTTATATTTTTATTTAATTATACTTTTTATTAAATATATAGTAATAAAAACATGATATATATATATATATATATATATATATATATATATA
>Ga0209589_1007465_pt1 | contig 17566 bp, 11 predicted proteins | sample CowpeawhiteBW_FD_187525 | JGI IMG/M metagenome (GOLD analysis project Ga0209589, IMG submission 187525) | Root nodule microbial communities of legume samples collected from California USA - Cow pea white BW (SPAdes) (version 2) | ecosystem: Host-associated > Plants > Roots > Nodule | place: USA...
GACATATTCAACCTATGAATAGGTTTCAAATATCTTGCTTTTTAGATGATCCCTCTAGAAGAGCAATATTCTAACAATCTATGTTTTTTTTCTAGTTACTTCGTTCTCTATTTCTATTTCAGAACATCTTTAGGAAAAGAAGAAAATTTCCGTCGAGCTAAAAAAATGTCGATGTCTCTAGTAAACTAAAAGAATCGTTTAATAGCTATTTTGTTTCAATTTCTACTATGCAAAAAAATGGAAGATTTAGTTACGATTAGACAGAAACTTTGTATATTTCTCTCCATAGATCCTTTAGTAATACTCAAAAAATTCGGATTATAGATCCAATTCCAAAAACTGATGTTTCATAATTTTAAAACTCAATTTGTCAAATTCGATTTGATTCTTCTTGTATACAAATTACAATAATATATATTATACTGCAAATAATTCATCGAGGGGTATAAAGGAGTCCCTTTAAGTAAAAAATAAAGTTTTTGATCGGCATATGAATCAAATGGAGGATCCCTTAACTTTTGTGTTATATCTCCCGTATCAGATTTATATGTCGTAAAACAAAAAATATATATTAAACATCTAACATAGTTACAAATAAAATCAGTTATAAGTCGAGACAATCTTCATCTTACAAATATTATATAGATATATCATAATTATTTTTATAAATTGATTAAAACTATCATTTTATTTTATGTTTATATTTAAGGTTAAATATATTTTTAGTATATGAACTTTAATGTGAAATTAACATTCGTCTTTGTCGATAAATTTGATATCATTTATTTTCTAAAATCTTAAAACAATTAGAAATTAATAAATATAATCATTTTAATCTATTTACATTAAATTTTATACGTATAAAATGCATTTTTAACTTATACTCAACACACACAAAAATTATATATATATATATATATATATATATATATATGTAATTTAAAGTTTGAAGACGGAATATATTTATATTAGATAAATTGTGACAAGTTTAAAAACTAAAAATATATTTAATGATTATTTTTATGTTTTTGTTAGTATAAATATTTAGTTGATTGCAATACATTATTTGAAGTTAGAATTATGGGCACAGCCACATTCCATTCAAACTTCTTTTTTTGGAATCATTAATAATTGACATTACTCATTCTTGAAATCATGATAACTAAAGTTCAAAATTCATCTGGTGGGGTGACATAGGTCAGGCACATTCCTAATAATAATAATGATAGTTTTACTTTTCTTAACATTCTAATATTCCTCCTTATTTATTTCATTCACCACTAAATATAACCTAATGCTTGCATAAAAAACGTGATTAATCTAAACAACTGTAGGTTTAGATGAAAGCAAAATACCATTTGTTGAAACAATTGGCTATGAAAGTAGAAAACAGAGAGAAATGAAGTCCATCAATGCGACCAAATGAAACCTATTTTCCAGACTAGGAGATAAATTTGACTAACTTATATCTGCACCTGCAATGATTTCACACGTTTGTTTCTCAAATTCACATATTTAATTTAAGGTTAAATATGGTTTTAGTTTATGAATTTGTATGTAACATTAAAATTCGTTCATCTCTTACATTTTTTAATATATTTTGGTCTAATTTAATAACTAATAACACTTTTCATAAATAAAATGATGGACAAGTAGAAATTTTTTCTTACAAAATAAAAGTTTAAAAAAGTGATTATCAACATTAAATCTAACTTATCAAAAGATGACGCAGAGGAAAATGTAGGTGAGATTGGGTCCACTATCTACATTCTGAGGTTACTGTACGTAGTAATTGAAGATTCTACTTAGAATTTTTGTCGTTCATTTTGCAGGTGTTCGTGTTTAACGAACAATGTTTCGTCTTCTTGTTCTACGTGCTGGTCGACATAAAAAACTGTTCCTCATCCACATTAAACACAATACATTTCAGCTATCACCAGGTTGGGTGAATCGGATTTCGGCTTAATTTGACCAATTCATTTTATTGGAATTTAACATTTATAAAAAAAAAATCTGATGTTAGTAATTATTTTTCATAACGGATTGTGATTTTATGCTATTTATTACTAAATTTTAACAAAAAACATTTATGCCAAACAAAGAATTCAAATTTTAAACACATTTTTTTAATTAAATTTAGAATAAACTTTTAAGACATTTTTCTCGGGTTGTGTATTGATGAATTTTAAGAATTGAATCTAAATCTGATCATTATTTTTTTTTTTTCTAAATGCAAGTATGCTAACCCAAAATTCAATTAACCTTGTTTTCCTCTTTAACACTTGCGAATTAATGTGGAGGAATACAATAAACAATGACACTGATCGTGATTCGTAGAAGTGTCCTTTGGCATGCGAAATTCACATTGTCACATGTAATTAATACTATGGACCTGATACATTGACGATATAAAATGTTGAAAAAGTTAAAAAAATACAAAATAAAGAAACTATCAACTAACATGTGAGAGGTTTTTAATGTTGTCTGTGTAAACTAACGAAAATAACTTAATTGAGTTACGATTTCAAAATTCAAAATTTAATTGAAACAAAAACAAAATGGAACATACTTACAACCTTTTAACCAAAATTATGACGGAATAAATAATCAGGCCTAAAGAAAATTTGATAAATTTAAAAAAAAAAATCAATTACTAACACTTTTTTTATGTATTTTATTATGACATTGTCAAAGCTTAATACCGAAACTTAATTATTATTTTATCGACATAATTTATCGATATAAATATTTGTTTGTAATAAATATTATAAATTATCAATAGATTATAGATGAATGTTATTGAAAAAAAAATCCATTAAAAGATCTATTAACAACAGATAAATTTCAATTTCTAGACGAATATTGTTGATGATTTTTACTAACAAATCAATTATTAATGAATATTTTCATCAATAATTAAAATTTTAAAATTTGCTGATAAATTATGTTTTATTGAAGATTTTTTTTATCAATAATTTAGCATTTTCTTACCGTAATGGGAGAATATATAACAATAAAAATATTAATTAAATGTATAATTTAATCATTATAAATATTATGAAACTTTTATTTCGTTTCTAACGAGTACAATTTTGTCAAATTCTCATTTGAACAATGGGCAATTTAGACTCTATTGTTTCTACAGTTATAATATTGATTTGTTAGAGTCAAGAATGGAAGAGTAATTATTTAGTAAATTTATTTCTTACCTAAAGTGTTCAGATTGTTAGAATATAAATGTTACTCTAAATTTCATAGTAAAAATAAAAGAGTTAAACAAATAACATATAAAAGTAAAAGAATTTATATATATATATATATTGAAAATATTTAATATAATTAAAATATTATTCTATTATTACAATTTTATAAGTAAATATTATTTATAATTAACCGTCATGATTTTATTTAATCATATTTATTACAATTGTATTTAAGTCTCTCTTTATTATTTATAAATATATCATTTATTTTTACGATGATGGAAACAAACATTAAAATTCATATACAAGTTTTTTGTCATTTTCTCAATATTATCTTTACTATATTCTGAAGCAGTGGTATTCATGATGTCTAAAACTTTTCACTGCACTCGGTTGATATGATGGTTTGTCATATCTTGGGAGAAAGACGCAAATAATTTTGTTTTGTTCTATGCAGTTTTCTCTTTAAGTACAACGCTCTCTTTACTTAAATTTAGGATATTTCTACTTATTTACTTGTTTACTTTTTTATCTCTTATTGTTTGTTGGATTTGATTAATATTATTTGATTCATATATATGTATAAATATTATTATTACTCTAATAAATATTATTATTATATTATTCATATTTTTATTATTAGTAATATTATCTGATTATTCATTTTTAACCGTATATTGTTTTAAGATTTTGAATTGAAAATAATAATTATATAAATTGAGTTTATGCAGTTGCATATCTCGTTTGAATTTTTCTTAGAAGGTTTGTTCACAAAATTGTAAGGTAAACTTATTTTAACATAATTATAATTTAGTATTCGGAATGCAGTATAACCTTAGTTTTGTTAAGAGTGTGATAAGGTGATTTAGTGATTAAATAAAAGGAAAGAAATGAAATATTATAGATTCGATCCTCTTATAAACAATTTGACAAATTTTTAAAAATAAAATTGGTTTTGTAAGTTTAAAAAGAAGGGTGAGAGAACGTAACTTCAACTCATCTTTATCTTTGTGTAACTCTTGTGAAAAAAACCCCAATTAGTGAAAATCCAAGACACAAACTTGAATAACTGTTTTCAAGAGAGAATTTAATGGGAGGAGGGTGTGATCGAACAAAATGAGAAAGGGAAGTGTATGAGCATAAAGGGAGTGTAAGTAGCAAAGCCCATGGTTTGACCCAACAAATACTGCAACCTAGGGTTAATACCAAATTTGCCTTTGACACATTTGTACTCGAAAGTGTATGACTGATAAATTCTTCAGAAAAATTTTTAGGGAACGACTTTTAACCATGGCAGCTTTTGAATCGTGACTTTATATAGATATAATAGAAAAAACTTAGTAGTAACTGATGTTACGAGTAACAAAAAATAAAAGTCATATTTATAGAAAATATATTAAAACGTACTTTATTAGTGATAATTAAAAAAATTACATATTTTTTGTCTCCAAACTAAAAAAGTATTCATAGAAACTAAAAGCAAAAATAACATCATAAAAACTAAAAAAGCAACATATTTACCACAGAGTAAAACAAAAGTTAGTATATTTATAAGTGTACTAAAATGAATTTATATGACTTAGACATTTTAAATATGTTTGTAACAACTCTAATAATTCATTCGAAAATTATTAAACAATGCATTTTCATCATTGACATAATTTACTAGTTTTTTTTATCTCATTCAAACTATGGAAACTTAACTGAATATAACTTTTCTTTTATTTAAATAATTATTTGCAATTATCTCTCTTTATTTGTTTAATGTCTATTTTTAGTTGTATGTCCACAATTAAATTGATGAATTTACTCTTAAAACTGATAAAACATGTTAAATTAAATACAAAACTTTCCTACCTAAATTTAAGTGTTCAGTTTTACCTAGTCATGGACATCCTTATAATATAACTCATCAAGAAATCACAAATATTCCTTTTAAAATAACACAATTAACATTTTTCATCTTAATCTTCTTTTAAGATGTTATCATTACTAATTTGACATTTTTACTATAATATCACATGATACATTCTCTCTCACACTCCACACTTATATTTCATATAATAAGTTTTTTTTTTTATCACAAGTAATAATGACAAAGTTTAACACACAATTTTAATGTCAATGAAAGAGAAATAGCGGATTTTCATTACCAACAAACAAGAAATACAACTAAAATTATATATATATATATATATATATGACAAACTTTAAATTTAAGAAACAATGTAGTGTGCAATGGGCAATATATTTTTCTTCTTTTTCTGTCTATTTTTTATTTTGTTTTATTTTAATTATTTTTCTTGGAGTTAATGTAATTACAAAAGGACAAAAAGTATTAAAAAAAAACGAAAAATTAAAATAGCTACTATAACTAAAATATACCACGTATTATGGAAATTAAAACCTTAATCAAGTCTCAAGAAAAGGCTAAACAAACACATTAGTTTCATCTTTTTTTCAATTATCTATTCACTTCCTTCAGTAAATCAAACTTAAAATTATCCCATGTAACGATTCAAATTACAGTCTATTTAGTTTAAATTAAGTAAAAAAAAACTGTCTGCCAAAATGCTTTTATCATAATTGTTGTAATAAAAAAATGTAAATTCTTACTATTCTTTTTACATATTTGAGTTTTGTACGTACACTTGAGAAACTTTGTTTCAAGTCAGTATATATTTAGTAATAATTAACACTCGTAAAGACATACTTCATTTTTTTGTTTTAAAATAAAAATTCAGATCAATATTTCAAAAGCAACTAAGAAATAACTTGTACGTTTCTTTCACACGTTTGACATAAAAATGGTACACACACGTTAAAGACTTGCAACCAGAGGAACACAAGTGGTAAAAAAATTTGACTCGAATTCCATGCCTTTTTTATTAGTAATAACAAATTTAATTAATAAAGACAACTGAATTACTTTAAGCTATTTAAAAAAACAACACCATTTTTATAATTTATAGTTTTTTATTATCTATATATTTTTAATATCTTTTTTATTATCTATAGTTTATATGAAATTTGCAATGATTTTTCGTCGTCAAAAAAGTGAAGATGCGGTCCAATAAATGGTGAATGTTACTTGGAAGTAGCTTAGGGCCAACACGCACTATGTAACTATAAATAGGTAGGAAATGGAGCTATCCCTTCCTAGAATTAAACAAATTCAGAGGAAAAATTTTATTACCTGCCAATTTATGCATGTGTCTAATTTGAACCTTCGTATGTGTAATGGTCCCAGGATGTCACTTGCAACTGTTCCATTTCATCGATATTGCATTTCACACGCTTTTTACTTGGTCTCATACCACTCCTTTAGTACAAATAGTGCATGACCAAAAAACATGCAAAAGAAACTTTGTGTTGTCTTATTTGCTAGTTTATATACTTGGTGCTTTGTTCTGAAGTACCTAAAAGTTTTAAGACCTACGTTCTTTATAGAAAAAAACAAAAAAATAATCCAAAAGCATAAAAATTACTCATTTTTTTCTCGTGGTAGGAGTGATAATTCAGGCCAGGCCAACCCGCTTGGCTCACAAAAAAAAAAAATTGCAATAGACTAAGATGTTGAACTCATTGATCCAAACAAGTATGTCCCGCATAGGTTCGTAGCCCACACGGGCTAAAGGTAGGACGGGACAGGTTGACCTGTTGGTTCGTTTACAAAATTAAATATTTTTCCTTCTCAATTTTTACATAATTCATCACGTTGTTTCTGTAAGTTCCTTTTATTATTATTATTATTATTATTATTATTGTTATTATGTATAATCATTGCATATAAGATAATGATTTTAGTTCTTGAATATAAAATATCTTTTTATGTATTTTTAGTTTAACAAAATTGTACCTCTCTCTTAAGGTGATATGTTGTTGTTGTACTTTAATTATAAATTACGTTGTTATATTTTTTAATTAATTAGACTATAATTGAAATTATTTTGATAGAAAATGAATATAAATTATTATGAAATACTAAAAATGTTTTTTTTTTCACATTACAAATACGGACCCAACGGGCCAATCAAAGGCACGGGACGAACCAAAAAAGTAGGGGGCTTCTCCCTGCATCTCCAATAATTCTTCTGTACCCCCAAAAATGACTGTTATACCCTTATTTACTACGGGTGAGAGAGTGGGTGAAAGTGGGTGGGACGCAGTATTTCATTTACTGCGTCGCCAACGTCCTGCACCCCCAAAACCTTATTTCTTTTACTCCCGTTTCCTTGGTTCTCCATCCCAGTACAGGTTTTCATTTAAAATTTTGCTCTCATTCTATGTGGTTCGTGGCCCCTGAGTTTTAATTTTTCACGAAACGGATTACAGAATCCGTTTCACAGTGTTATGAAACGGATTCTGTAATCCGTTTCGTAAAAAAAATTGCAAACTTTTTTACGAAACGGATTACAGAATCCGTTTCATAACACTGTGAAACGGATTCTGTAATCCGTTTCGTAAAAAAATTTGCAATTTTTTTTGAAACGAAATACAGATTCCGTTTCATAACACTCTGAAACGGATTCTGTAATCCGTTTTAGAAAAAAAAATGCAATTTTTTTTCTGAAACGGATTACAGAATCCGTTTCACAGTGTTATGAAACGGAATCTGTATTCCGTTTCCCATACATTTTGCTTTTCTCATTCATTACAAAATTACACCTCACCCCATTACTTTTAAACCTTACTTTTGTGTCCTAACCATATCTATAATAAAATAAAATAAAAATTAATAAATAAAAAAGAATCGCCCAAAACGGATTTCACATTCGCTGAAAAACCAAACAACACATCCCAAAACGGATTCCACAATCCGTTTCACCTAAAATAAAATAAAAAAAATGTTTTTTTATTATCCGTTTCCTTTAAAAAGAAAAAATTTCTAGGAAACGGATTACTCCAATAGTTGCTTCTCTTTTTTCTTCCCTTTTATTCACATTTCAGTCCTCAATCTTTATCACTTAAATCTAGATTATAAAAAGGAGAACAAAAACTACGCTTAACGTAAGAGTGAAAAGATCATATGATTTTGTCAAGTTATGCTATTCTCTAACATTTTTTATTTAACGTGAAATGCCATGTCAAATTATGTCAAAAGACAAAATAAAGTTGGTTTGAGATCCTGAAACAGTGAAGCCAAGAGAGTGTGGTAAAAAAAATTATTTGGACAATCCGTTTCCTTAAAAAAAAAAAAAATTTGAGAAACGGATTCCACAATCCGTTTCTTTAAAAAAAATAAATATGGGAAACGGATTACACAATTCGTTTTCTTAAAAAAAAAATTGGGAAACGGATTCCACAATCCGTTTCCTTAAAAAAAAATTGTGGGAAACGGATTCCACATTCCGTTTCCTGAAAAAAAGTTAAACCTTCCAATCTTCTAATCTACTGCTAAAAATAATTGTGAATTATGTATCTTCTAATCTACTGCTAAAAATAATTGTGAATTATGTATCTTCTAATCTACTGCTAAAAATAATTAAATCAATTAAAATATAAATACACATGCACAGTATTATTGGGGTTGGGGATGCGTTTTGGGGTGTGTTTTAGGGGTGTATGGTTTTGGGGGTACAAAGCGGTGAAAGATGGAGTAACTGTTTTTTTTACCATGGACAAACATGGAAAAAAATTAAGTTTTGAAGGTACAGGAGAGATTATTGAAGGTGGAGGGAGAAGCTCCCAAAAAATAAACTCGTTTTCAAATTGTGGGACGGATCAACTCAATTTATATTCTATGAACCAAAATGCAAAACGTAGAAAGGATTGATCTTCGATCCTTCAATCTCATCTCAAACTGCTGAATAAACTCATAAAGTAGCTTCCAGTGCTATATTCTTTTAAATGAGTTATTCTTAACATTGGTGACTAAATCAACTTGCGATTGTTAAATTCTTATACGGTGATTGCCAAATTCAAACAATTTAGAATTTTACAATGTGAGTAGGAGAATTGTCCAACATGATTAAAACGATAAATTGTGTTTGGAGTTTTTGTGTGCATTGGTGGAATATATTGTGGGGTTTGAGTGAGATTTTCAATTAGAAAAACAACGCGCTTATGTAGTTTCTCAATAATTTAATTGAAAGTATTGGTCATCGTGATTGTATAGTTAGTTAAGGCCAAAATTGAATTATAAGGGAAAAATTCATTAAATATATAAGTAATGATTACTGATTGAACATTTCTATTATATATATGTATGATTTTCTAGAACTTTCTTTTCATATCAGACAATTATTTATTATTCTCACCTTTTTTTTCTTTCTCTTACATGCCTAATATTTTTGCAAAAGGTATACTTTTGCTTTGAGCACTAATGTGTTGACCGACCAAGACCTGCTTTGGTTGTGATTGCCTTTGATAATTAATTAATATTTTGTTTGGATGAATATACAGATAAGGAATGAGAACTGAAATAGAAAATATACACGTTAACAAAAATATTTTTTCGAAGAAATTTAAAGATAAGAAATCGATTTGAGAAAAATAAATCACGTGATGAAAAAAAAGGAGAATATCAATCATCAAATAATTTAAATATTAAATAATTATTAATAATTTAAAAATAATATTTTTTTTTGGTTAAATCTAGTTGATATTGTTTTTTTTATCAAAGTTCACCACATTTCTTTTGACATGCAGTGGTAAAGAATTGAAAACAAAATATTGATTGATGTGATTGAAATTGTTTTTAATTGATTTCCACAGCAATTATCAACATTAACAACGTTGCTTTTTTCCATATTATGTTGGGTTATTTTTCCTTTATAGTTCTTAATTAATGTATATTGCATTTCTCCCACGTAACATTGATAAAAAAAATCCTAGCTTGTCCAAAAGCTTTCCCAATCAATATTAAAAGAAAATCCTAATAAACTACTTATAAAAAATAAATTAATGTAATTGATAAAAAAAATCTGCATAAACTTAAAAACAAAATTAACCACAATAGATTAAGATCATAACACTCAAACTTCGACGAAATCAATAATGTCCAGATTTAATCAAACTTCTTAATTAATATCTCAACCAAAATAGAACAAAAGAGTCATTGAAAAAGAAGAAAGAAATTTAAAAATATAAAAGATTTAAATTCCTACTTGTTTTACATGAAATTTAAAACTATTTAATTTTTACTAATCTAATTATTTTAATAAAACTCTAAAATTTTAATTTCTTTTAAAATTTCTCATATAAAAAGCATAATAAACATTTTTCAATTCTATGTATAAATGAATCTTTATCTTAAAATTCTCAATGCATGGGATAAAAGTATAGGTGAAGCAATTTTATCATATTAGATACGTTTAAAATAATTTAGCAAAGCTTGATCTTATAATTTTTGTGAAAGTAATTTTGACTCGTCATCGACTCTTAACTGTGTTTTAAATTTGTGTAGTTTGGATGGAATATATGTGAAGGTGAGTGGGAATGTAACTCGTGGAGAAAATGTCAGATTTATTGTATAGGTTGAAAATTCTTGAACGACTTGGAAATTGAGAATAATAGCATTTCATCATGTTCTTTCCCTTTTAAATACGAAACACATTTTAAAGATAAAACTACAATGCAAGATGAAGAGAAAAACAAAGCTCATACTGTGATTATCAGTATTTGGTTTAAGAAAGAAGACCTATACGTACCTTCCTGCAACGAAGAAAATCTGCATAAGAATGCAGAAGCTTCCTATGATATGAAAGAATCTGGGTATGAGTAAACTTCCTATATATATATATATATATATATATATATATATATATATATATATATATATATAAATAAAATATATTTTATATATATATATATATATATATATATATATATATATATATATATATATATATAACAATAATATAATTTAATTATGAACATTTATAAATTGAATTTTAATTAGTGATTTGTTGAGGGTATCCAAACTGAGAGATTGAAAGAGAGTGAAAAGATTAATAATACATCAAAGGACAAAGATATTAAGGAGAAAAACAGAATAAGGATTGAAAATTCAAGTAGGGCACAAAGAAAGACGTTCGTTCGGATATTTATAATCTATAACTATATATAAAGAGATTTCATCTTTTGTGTCCACATTTCATAATTTCAACTTTACCCTTTACAATTTAATTATTTATTAAATTTTTAAAAATTAATGGTCACTTTTACAAGTTTTTATAAAACTATTTACTTATCTCCTTCTTCTTTTTTTCTCCTACTATTCATCAACAGTTATTTTTCTCATAATTTCTCCATATATTTCACTTTATTTTTTATAAATATACTTTTATTTTGTTGATTAACTTATTCAAAAAATACGTACACACAGACGCGATGTGTACGCTAGTAATATATAAAGACGATTCTCTCTTTTGTGTTCATATATCAAAATATCAATTTTATCCTTTAAAATATAATTATTTATTAAATTTTTGAAAATTGACGGTTACTTTTACAGGATTTTTTAAAAATCGTCTATCTTTGTTTCTTCTCTTTTTCTCTATTTATCAATCGTTATTCTCTCATCTTTTATTTTATATATTAACTTAAAAACATTACATTATCATCACTTGTTAATATAATATCACGTATATTTAAAAAATGTATATACATATGCGCGACAACGCTCGTGTGTACTCTAATACAGAATAAAAAAGATGAACAATACCAAATTGATAGGAAAGTTAACATACAATAATTACTGCAAAACATGAGCTTAGAGTATAAGGGACCCAACCTGGAAGGTTTTGAAGCAGTTATCATAATTTATGTAATATTCCTTTGTTTTATTTTGTCTAACTATCACAAGAAAGGGAAGAATAAAAATATGTTATTAATGTAAAAAAGAAAAAGGGAGACAAATTGTTGTTGCAATTCAAACATCTTGAGAATGTCACGAACAAAAACACCAAAAATTCAATTATGATAGTTGCAATTTGGGTTATCGTGCTTTTGTAGATTTTCTTTTCTAATTTGTGTTTCATTTTTGATAATTTAGTATTTTACCATTTACATTATTGTACTTTACATTTCGAGTTTGTCTAACAATTTCACTTGAATTCATCTTCATCTTTTTTATTCTTATTCACTGTATTTAATCCCTATACACCATCCATCTTTATAATAAAAAAAAATATTATTGGAAAAAAATGTATGAACTCATAATTGAAATTCATATTAAAAGAGAATTAAGTGAATTGAATATATTTATGAAGTTGATCCACAATATAAAAAGTTTACGTATCAATTTTATTTTAATTGTGGAATCTTAAATCAACGTACTCAAATTTAGATGGAAAAACAGTTATTTGTTAGTCTAGTTGATCAAAAATCAACATCAAATTGATTTGTTCACAAAAAATATATTGAACAAGTATCAAACCAAACTCCTGGAGAAACATGATTTTAGTTGAGTAATTTTAAATATACTTACAAAATTTATTTAATTAGATATATTAATTAATTAATTTTATGATAACTTGCTTTAAGAAAGATAAACCTGAATAAACCGAATTTACCTATGATCCTTAGTATGCATCAAGCGGAACAAAGCAATATAAATCGGTGCTTTTTAACCAAGAGTTAAAAATAAATATATTTGTTTAAATATTTGAGCGACGATCATTAAAGACATCGCAACGTCTATGTATTATAACAATTTTATCAATCATGACACTACACTGTTCAACATATTTTCTATATATCTTACTTTTTTTAAAGAATTATGTCAAATAAAAAATCTACATAAATTAATATATTGTGATGTTCGTATCTTGTTAATTATAATTTTACACAAGAAAAATATATCTTGAAAATAAAAATTGGTGGGCAATATAGTTTATATATATATATATATATATATATATATATATATATATATATATATATATATATATATATATATATATAGAGAGAGAGAGAGAGAGAGAGATCGCGTAGAATAGATAAATAAGAAAAATAAAAAATTAAAAGCAATATGTTTAGTTGAAATACAGGAATATATATATTTATACGTGAATTAATTCAACGTTTTGGCGTAGAAGTGTGATCTAGAATTCTTCCAGAGATGGCAGAAGCAAGTGCTGCAGTGAAATTAGGATCTCTGGTCAAAGAAGTAGCCATTTGTTGAACTAAAAACTGCTGCATCAATGACTTTTGCGCATTCATGTCAACAACTTTTGACTGGACCAATTCTAGCGCTTCAATTCGACCACCACTCCCACTTTCACTTTTCCCTGAATTCGCCGTTATCTCCGTTTGATGTTCTTCCCCATGGTTGTGTTCTCCCTCGTACGTTGTTACCAACACTCTTCGATCCTCCACGCTTCTCTGCACCTAATTTAACAAACATCTTTGTCGTGTTACTTACACAAAACAAATCAACATTTTCATGCCTAAATCTTCAGTTCATTACCTTCTTCTTCACTGGGCACCCTGGAGCATAGGAACACTTGAAGTAAGCCCTAGGAGAAGGGTTATCTCTCGTCACTTTTTGACCATATTTTCTCCACTGATATCCGTCCCTCACATACTTCAACATATCAAGGATCTTTAATTAGTTAGTTCTTAGAACCTCATCAAAATCTGTAACACTTAGTAACAGTAGCAGATGAATCTGAAAACATCGTATTTGTTTGTTGAAGATGGAACTTACCAAGCTGGTATCAGATGCATCGGTCCGTACAAAAACTTTTTGAACCTTTGGGGTGGTGCTACTTTGCTTAGGCTTTTTGAATGTCTCTTCCTCACTGCTGCACTCTGTATGCGCGTTCACGCAAAACAGATTCGAGCAATTCTCACTCTCCACCTTTCTTTTCAGCGATGCTGTTTCTTCTCTCTCAAAATTTGCGTTCTTCAGTCTGTTGAACTCACTCAAATGTTTCTGCAAAGCAACATAGCTCTCGCATACGTGCTTCAGCGTCTCGGTTAGCATCTTGTTCTCACTGTTCAGACGCTGCAACTCTTCAACCAAAACTTCTCCCTGCTCACACAATTTCCAACGCAAAAAAGATTCATTAATTTTATACGATGGTTGCTGTTACAGTGTGTTACAGTGTGCATGTTTACGTGTATATATATATAGATATACTAACCGCGAGGTGTATGTGTGAAGAGGGAATAACGTTAAGGTTGAGGGAAGTGTCGACAGAAGTTGGTTCCATGGAAGAAAGATTTGGTTCTGAATCAAGAGACATAGGGAATTAGAGAAGCTAATAAAATGGTTGGTTGATGCAAAACGAGTGATGAGATAGATTAGTTTAATTGGATATAAGAGAATGAGACACGGAACTATTTATATACAGAGATAGCGAGTTGAAGACTTTTATTATTATTTGTTGCGAGGAAAGTGGCACGAAAATGAGCACGATTTAACAGTCTCCTACACTTTCTTCATTCCCATGTTGTCTTTAGTTTAGCACGGACGCGCATTCCGCAGATAAAAAGAAGCTTCTCCTAAATAATAATATAATAATAACAAAAATATATTACGACTCTTATGTTGATGGAGTGGTGAATCTGAGAGTTTTGCATTTAGATGTTGTGAGATTGACCGTAAAATGATCACGTTGACCAGAATATATGGTTACATATTATCGATGAGATTGCGTGTGAGGATTCAGTATTGGAGCAGAATTTGAATGCAAAAGGAAACAAAAATATGCATATAGATTGGAGTAGGTTCTTCTTAGTTTTCTTGGGTGTTGACCGTCCTTTAGACACTTTCTTGGTTATTACATGTGAACCGGAGCACCAAGTCTATGGCTTCTCTTTCACTTTTTCTGATTCCTTTTCTTGTTTCACTCTACTACGTCTTAATCATCTTTCCCACTACTCTTTCTATTTCTCCATTTCTCGTATTTCAATTCAACATCACATAGTTAATATCTATTTCAAAAGTAAACATTAGATGCATTTCTTTCCAAACTATATACTTCATGCATTTAATGAGATAACAAATTCAACACCAAAAAATATCCAAATATATGTATATAAAAGAAAGTCATATAAGAAAAACATATAAACAAATGTCTACTACAAGTCATTACATCAAAACAATATTGTTTTCAAATTTGAAGAGTGAAAAGGAAACACAAAACAAAAACAATAACGTGAAACTTATATCTTAAATTATGTATTTGGAAAAATATTTCAGCGTGATTCAATGGTGAACAAAATACAAGTCATAAGTTTGATGAATGTGTCAATTAAATTTTGTTTTTTTTTTAAATGGAAAATTTTGCTTATTTTTTTTATTTAAATATTTCTTTTCATTTGATGTTAAGTAAGACAAAAATAAATTTGACTGGTTTAGATTAAATTTGTTCATTTTTACAACAATTCACTTAGTCTTAGTGCATAAATGACTTGTAATGAATTGATAGCGTAAGAACTTCTATGTTGACAAAATAGGTGGATCATTTGAAAAAAAAAGTACTCTTAATTACTCGAGAAAACTCTTTCTTTTTTTTTCATGAAAAAAAAGGGACCACTGCAAAAGTTGAAATTATTAAAAGGAGAAAATTTAGGATGTGTTTTTATGTGAATGATATTTGAGAGGAAGATGATTGATTTGGGTTGATTAGACGGTGATGTTTATGTTATTTTTTTTTATAGATTTAGGGGTGATTGCGAAGTGGATTTGAAAATAATTTTTGTAAAAGTTTGGAAAGGATCTAACTGATGTTATTAAAAAAAATTTAAATTTAATAGATAAAAATGTAACATGACCTAATTATCTTTGATGTTAAAAGAGTATAATAAAATTATATTTGAATAAGTTGTAATTAGTTTTTCATTTATTATTATCATAAATAAAAATATTAAAAATGGAATGGAATAGGAATTCCCGACACACAAACACCGTAAATGGAATGGAATAGGTTAAAAAAAAAGAAAAAGGAACCGATTAAAATGGAAACATGACAAAGTTGGAAACGGATTCGACAAAAAGAGAATAGGTTCCATTCCAGCTATGCAAAAACAGGTATGGTTATACCCACAAAAACAGATCTGGTTCCAAAGAAGAGATGTGCGGATCCACTCGTCAAGACTCTACTGTGCTCCAGTCATGACTCTCTTCATTTCAATTCCATACCTTGAAAGCATTGCTGGTTCATTTTTTTTTTTTTCATTCAACCAAACTAATAATATTTGTTCGAGCAAAATATACTTTCATTATTCGAATCATTTTTATATTTTTATCTACACTATTCCTCATTAAGAAAAACACAAACTTAATAAAAAAATTAATCAAAATTATCATATTGTCAATTTTTTAATTAGGAATACAAGAATATTCTGTATTCTCGTATAAATGGGATGTTCTATCTAGTTTTATTATTTGGCTCACTAACTAGACGTTACACTAAAAATTTACATTTCAAATTTACTAGCATGTGAAAACTGAATAATTTATTCACAAGTTACTGATGACATTAATTAATTAGGTAATATTTATCATACAATTTGGAAATGGTAAACTGAACTTCTCCCTATTTTTTAAATTTTTTTTTAGAGAACTATATTTACTTCATGGATGTATAGTATTGGATAATTGTCACATTTAACTTTACTTATGAATAAACAAGTAAACTTTATTTATGGTTCCTCTAACCAATTACATACTGAACCTCCATCTAATAAGAAAATTTTGATGAGTTAATTAAATTTATATGTAAATTGTTTGTTTTAAGAATACTGCCACATAAGGAGAAGTTTTAAACCAATTTGGATTCCTTATTAAATTTTGTTGTGTTATTTTTTTACTACAATTCTATAATACATTGATTATCACTAATTTTAATATTTTAAAATATATTAAAAAAATATTTAAAATACCAACATAATATATATATATATATATATATATAAACTAATAAAAAATCTGTACTCATTCTAAACATACTTAATTTGGAATTAAAGCAGTTATCATTATTTTTTTTATTAAAAAAATGTGGAACTTATTTTATAACAAAAAATTTTGCTACTCCCAAACGTGTCGTACGAAGTTCAAAGAACTTCCTACACGGAATCGGAAAGTCCACTAAGTTTCATGCGTAATTACGTTGCATGATATCATCTTTCAAGTAATATGTACCCTCTTCTAGAAGGTTCTGCCTCCATAAAATAATGAGCATTTTCAAAACGTAAAATAGTAATTATTAAGTTAACAATTATCCATATAAATTATTTCTGCACATGTTTTTTTTATTATAATTAATTTATAATAAAAGCGTTTTTGATCTAGATAACAAGTTTATAAATAAAGTACGAAATTATAGCTGTTGGATAATCGATAATTTAAGACTTAAGATTTTAGTAGAGTCACACTATTTAGTTTTTTTTTTTTTTTTTTTTATAAA
>Ga0209589_1007469_pt1 | contig 17551 bp, 10 predicted proteins | sample CowpeawhiteBW_FD_187525 | JGI IMG/M metagenome (GOLD analysis project Ga0209589, IMG submission 187525) | Root nodule microbial communities of legume samples collected from California USA - Cow pea white BW (SPAdes) (version 2) | ecosystem: Host-associated > Plants > Roots > Nodule | place: USA...
TTCATAATATTATGTTTTCTTTACCGTAATTTTTTTTCTTTTATAAAAATTAATATTGAAGTAGTTAGAACACGGGTACGGGTATGGGTACGAGATTATACCCGTTACCCGGTGGGGATGGGGATGAGAAAAAAGTTTGATACCCGTTGGGTTTGGGTATGGGGATGGGGATGGATTTTTTATGCGGGGATGGGTATGGGATAGCGAAACCCGTCCCCGCCCCGCCCCGTTGCCATCCCTAATAATAACTAGTTTTGTTTTGGAAATATAACAACCAATTGATTTTAAACAAAAAAGAGAGGCAAACACGGTTAATCCATCAAGCTATACGCTTTATACATAAGGTGAAATTTTAAAAGCACACATGGGAGAGTCATATCTCACATGGTTATATTACATTAGTACAAACTCTCAATTTTTATTTTATGACACATGCTCACAGCATCGACACTAATACTTTATACATTAAAGTAGCAAACTCTAGCCAATTTTGGTTTCAAATTGCAATTATAGTAGAGCATCCTTAAACCTTTGATGCGTTTCGAAACTTTTGGCTAAGAGCACTCACTCAATCGGAACCTGGTGGATCAATTGGTCGAAAGTTGGTTGATTCCACCTTATGACCACCGTGTCCAGGCCTGGGATGTGGATTTCCTGTGCCTTGTTGCTCCTTCGGGGGCAACTCCTTTGTGGTTTTCAAAGACGGTGGTTTACCACCATGATGTGGTGGTTTACCGTCATACGATCCATCTTCGATGTGTTGTAGTTTACCACTAAAATGATTTGGTGGTTTATCGTGATATAATGCATCTTCCATGTGTGGTGGTGGTTTACCATGATGTGGTGGTTTGAGATGGCCGTTTTCGATATGTGGTGGTGGTTTACTACGATGTGGTGGTTTGGGATTATGTGGTGATGGTGTACCATCATTGTTTGGCGGTGAAGAGGTTGGGAGAATGGCAAGGGAGCTTGCAACCAAAAGAAATGGTAGCAGTAACACTAACATGTTTTTAGGAGACATTTTTAATTATGGTCTCACGAATTTGGATAGCGGTGAAGAAACTAGGGCATAGCAAGTGGCCTTTTATAACAGCTATATTCCATTGTTCAGTGTCATCAAACACTGTTGCCTCCTACGTAAGCTTGAATCCTGTTCCCCACATTATTGCAGAAATATTTGTTTCAATCACTTTTACTCAGTGCCTTATAATTTATGTATTTTCTGCTGTTTATGGAGCTCATGAAAGACCGTAGAAATTAAAAAAAAAATTAAAGAAAGACAGAAAAATAAATAAAAGATGTTTGTTGTACTATTCATAATACACTAAGTACTACTAATTTTAACATTTTAAAATATATTAAAAAAATATTTAAAATATCAATATAGTATATTTTTAATACTCAATCGATCAATATAAAGTTTTTTTTTTCTTTATATTTCTTTACGAAGTCTATCATGAGATGTTAGAATAAGAAGTTTTTTCTTCCTTCTTTTGGCAAACCATTTGGAATTGAAACCTAGATGACCTCTTTACGTGTACGATGGGCTTCGAGAGCCTTTTTATTTTTAATAATATCTTTACTTTATTTCTTTCACGTTAGAATTCTTATGTCTTTATTTACTATAATATTTTAAATTATCCACCGAGAACCACAATTTTAATTCTTTTTTACCGGTTCACTCCCGCGAAACAGTACTACCATTTGCTCTTTAACATTTTATAAGGTAATTAAGGATGAACAAAAATATCCAATCTTCAAATTTAATTATAATTATTTAAATTATATTAAGTGAAATTTATTTTAATGAATTTATCTTAAATTTTAAGTTAAGTCCATTTAAATTTAAACTAAGATTATATATATATATATATATATATATTATATTATTTTGAATAAAAATAGATGAGAGTATGATTTAAGTTAAGGGTGGCAATGCGGGCTGGTCAGCCTCGCCTGCATTTTCAACACGGGCTAAAGTCTGATCCGTCTTGCATAAGTGTAGGTCCATGGGTCAGTCCGCTTTTTTTTTATATCTTATGATAAAACTTTCAATGTTTAACAAATTGAAAAACTTTAACAAATTCACAAAACTAAGCAAAGGTTTTGGAGAGTTATATGATAAATTGATAATTCAACATTTTCATCATATTCATATTCATACTTTGACATACACAAATTATTCTTCAAATTTTTGCACATTCAAAAATATATAATACTTGTCTTTTCTAGTCATATAAGAATTTAGAACGTTCATTCAGAAGTCTAGAAGGAAAGTAATCGATATACACAAGTGCAAGATTTTTTTTTTTTGCATGCCAACGAGCTGGCTTACACAAGCTGCGAGCTTTCGTGGGTCGGGCTTCTGCAGCTAGCGAGCTAGTGGGCTCATTATCCTAGCCTACCTTGTGTTCTTTCTGCAAGCCTATGGGCCGGTCTGTCGAGCCAAACCCACATTTCCACTCCTAATTCAAGTTATGAAATTTTAGTCTCAATCTAAGTAAGAAAGAACCATATCAGATTGGGTCCAACTCATGCAAGGTTAGGGTAGGCCAGCCCAAAGACAAGTCGTTTAGGTCATGTCAAAGTCAAACAATGTTATATTACTTATGTTAGGTGGTTTAGCCTCATGTTATATCAGGCCCAAGTCAAGTTAAGTTGTGTCATAAGCATGTTATGTTAGTCAAGTCAAATCTAGGTCAAGCTAAGTCAGCTTGGGACCAAGTCAAATTGAGTAAAGTTAGATCTAAGGTCGAATTTGGATTGATTTGCACTAGTTTGAGTTAGGTCGATCAATTCGGGCCAAGAGACAAATTGGGTTCTATTGAGATAGATTCACATTGGCTCAAGTCAGTTTAAGTACATTTCAAGAGGAGTAAGCTTATGCTCATCTTGTGTTGAAAGAGATTCACATTAACCCAAGTCATCTTGAGTCCATGTAAAGAGGAGTAAGTTTACACTTAGGTTGGACCGAGCCATCCCAAGTCTACTTAAGATAGAATCGACGAAGGTCTATGTCAAGTTAATATGAAACATGCCAAACTTAAGTGGGGTGGAGTCAACTCAAGTCCAATATAGACTTAGTCAACTCAGGTCCTTCAGGTTGAGTGGTCCACATGGACCCAATGCAGATGCATGGGATAAGTTGGGTTGGGTTAAAGTTAGACAAAATCGACCCTAATCAACTTTGGACTGGATGAGCTTGAATCTAGGTAGAACTTTATTGACAAAGTCCACATAAAACAAAATTAGTATGAACTCACATAAGCGTAAGTAACTATAAGACAAAGTTAATTCAAGTCATGAAGTACTCCATCAAGCCAACATGATTTACACTCAAGTTGAGTTGAAAATACTTGTTAAATCGAGTTGGCTTATATTTTATTGAATTGGGTGAGCCTACCAAATAAAGGATTTTTAAAACAAATATGCTTTTTATATATTAAAAAAAATTATTTTCAAAATTAAATTTATATTTGAATATAAGAAAATAATTTTAAATAACAAGATATTTCAAAAGTTAATTTCTTGAATTTATTTTAACTGGATAACCTATATTTGGTAAATTAAAAAATAAAATCCTTTTTACATTAATTAAGTTTATATATTTTAAAAGAAGTCTACGTGTATAGATATCTTTTTCTTATATTACTTAAAAATGTTTTCGTTTTTTAATTATTGTTTTGGGGAAAAGACGGAAAACTGAATGAAGAAAAAAAAAATCTTTCTTGTCTTAAAAATGTATTTTATTTCTGGGAGTATTGGTTTCGTAACAACCCAAATAGTAATTTCTCCTTTTCACATGTTACATTTTTTTAGATTTATCTCTTCTCATGACATTGCATCACAATTGTTTCACTCACATTTCTTTCTGCAACTTTCTTCAAGTCCGTCCAAAAGAAGTTCACCAATCTTCTTTCTTTCTTTTTTTTCCACAATGGACTCCTTACACCTCAAGTTGACCTCTCTATTCAGTCTTTTTTTTTTCTTTTCTTTTTCTAAAATCAAAGTCTTGTACTCACTCACTTTTTTGGACCATTAGTTTTTTCCAGTGACACTGTACTAATTTCAACAAAATAAATATGAAACTTGGAAATAATTTTCAGCACATACAAGTTTTTTATTCTTCATAGCGGTATACAACATTGAATTGGCTTGAATGATTTTAAAATAGTTTGAAAATTAGTTAACTTAACATTTAGAAATAGTTTGAATGATCAAGTTTATTAAACATGGAAATATATTCATTACGGAATATATGCTAATTTCATTTTCATTTACACTTGTATTGCATTTTATTTTCATTCCCATTTTTATTATGTTTTCATTTCATTACTTGTAGATATAAAATCAGATCAGAGTCATTGATGAAACAGATTCAATGTCTTTCATAGTTTGGAGTCAAAAACTGTTTAAATGAAAACATAGTGTTAGAGTTTAGAAATATGTTTTTGAAATCCTTGGTAAAGCTTTGTAATTATTTGTTTACATATATCATTGTCCTAAACTTTTTTATTCTTAATTACATGTGTTTTAACATTACATGTGTTGATTCACCATTTGATATTAATTGTTGAACTATTAATTATTATTTAATACATCAATTTGAAATTGTTAATTATTAATATCATATATATTTATAAAAAAATTACATTTTAACACAAACAATATATTATATATATCTATTATATATTGTATATTAGATATTAGATATTTGTGAATGTTAAAATTACAAGTTTTAGCGGTTAAATATTGTCACAAATAAAATTTCTAACGGTTTAAAAAATCGTCAGAATTACACATATCAAAAATAGTTTGCGACAAAAATATTCTAACTGCGGGTATCATTATCAAAAATAAAAAAAAAAATAACAGCGATTAAAAACCGCTACAAAATGCAATCTAATTTGATTATATTTTATTATACTTTGATCATTAAAAACCATCACAAACTTTTAACAATTAAAAACTACTACAAAATATATTATTTTGACAGTTAAAAATTACCACAAAATATATCTCATATTTTTATAATTCAAAATTGTAAAACTTTATTTGAATTATTTGAAATATTTGTAATATTCGGTTTGTAATAGTAGGCTACTTATAAACTTGTTTTGATAGTGAAATTAACTATTCTAAGATTGAATATTTGAGACTAGATGTAGGATCAATGTATTTGAACGTATATATCCTATCGTGTTATCTTGATCGTGCTAAATTTTTTTTAATTATCATTCGTGATTCACAAATTATTTGCATTCTAGTTTTCTAATTGAAATTGTTTAAAAAAGAAACTTAAAGAAAAATAATCTTTTGTGAAAAAATTTGAAAACAAACTCACCCCATCCCAACTTGTTTAGCTATGTCATCTATTCTTTTCTAACAAAAACAACATAACAAAAAAAAAGTGAATTGGTAAGAGAAATCAAAATTTCATGGGAGAAAGAATGAGTTAAATTGATAAATCTAAGGAAAAATTAGAATTTATAAAAAGGGCAAGATGAAAACATGAAAACACAAGGAGAAATGAAAAAAATAGAAAAGATTATGGGTTAATGATTAGACATCAAAGTTAATATGATATTATTATAATATGATATTTGTAACTTATATTATTATAATATTTAAACTTACTTATGTAAAAAAATTATTTATTTAAATATAATAATAATATTAATTCTCAATATAAATTAAAAAAAAACACGACGCATATAGGCCCAAATCTCAAACTAGTTTTGATAAAATCATTACAAAAATGTCGTTTATCAATTTATATTTATTTCCATGATCTTTTCATTTTCATGAGTTTAACCGCATTATGTTTCTAAAATGGAAAAGAAAATTTATATTCAGAATACCTTTTTCGTAAAAACAAAATCTTCTATCATTTAGTATAAAATAAGTGGAGATTCAGATTTAATTTAAAAACCAACTGAGCAAGTCATTCGTCAGTTTACATTTTTATTTTAAAAACATAATCCAAACAAATAAGTCTTATCAACTAAATCTTTGTTATGCAAATATTGCTTTGAGAAAGAAAAAATATATAATTTGGAAATTTTAAACACGATTTTCCTTTCATTAGTTACAAGCACACAAGTTTCCCTATTAGTGGAAATTTTAACCCAAGTTTTTTGTGCTATAATGTCATCATAAAGGAAAATGCTTTATATAATTTGGATGAGAATTTCAACACGAAACAATTATCTTTGTAAACTGTACTGAAGCAATGTATTGAAAATTAGTTTATATATTCATGTGCTTGATATTCAAATAATAATAAAAGGAGTATTATCTATTATAAGTTCTGATTATGATTAGTTTTTTCAATGTAAAAATATAATTAATTTATAATACAAAATGATTGCATGGATTGAGAGAGAAAAGTTTTTATGTGTTTATACTATTATCTTTTTTTTGTGAAAATTAAATCAGTTGCAGATGAATATTTATTTACATTTAAAATCAATGTTTTTAAATAAACTATTTTAAAAATAATAATCTATTTAAGAAGTAAATAAAACTTGCTTATTACATAAGTAAAAAATATAATATTTCTAAAATAAATTAACTAAACAAACACATAAAAAATGTACTTATTATATTAAATAAGCACTTGTTTGAAAAATAGCAAGCAAATCAACCCGATATTTCATTATTACCACAATTAAACTTTTGTATATTGTTAGTATAAATATATTATATCAACTGATATCTTCAATAGTACCTTTAAATTAATTAGATTGCAAAAATATAGAAACAAATTTGTACACACTTTTATAATATATAATATATAATATATTTAATACAAACTATTAAAAATGACATAAGAATTATCTTAATTACGACAGATTAAAAATATAATTTTTAAGAGTAATAAGCTAGTTACTTGTTATTTGACCAACTTAAAAATTATTTTGATTAATACAAATAAAGATTTGATAAGAATTAAAAAATTTGTATTTCTGAGTCGTTTTGACCATGAATTTGTAAAATAGGGTCCGTTAAATTTAACAAAAGAAATGGGTTAAGTCATCGTGGGGGAGGATGACATTAAAGGTGAAGTCGTCCTCCCCTACACCGATTTCATTTTTGTTTTTTGAAAAAGTGATGTCATCAGGGTGGAGACGGATTTCAGATTAAAGTCGTCAGAGTAACGGTTTCACTTTTTTTTTTTAATATTATGTTTTGAGTTGTCACCAGTTATTTCAAATGGTAATTAATAGTATAAATCATAATGAAATTGTTTTTCTTGTTTGTGAATATTAGAGCGGAAGAAAGAGTGATAACAAAGGAAATAAAATAAAATAAAAATCTGAGAGAGGTGCTAATTGAGTTGGAAGTCTGCAAAAAAGGTTGCACTAGGGTAGCAAAAGCAGGAGTGTAAAAACAGGGCATCCATTGATTGATTGATTCCGAAACCCGAAAAAATGAACTGAATTTGGCATTGGATAAAGAAAAGGTAGTACTATTGTTGTGAATAAGGGTCGAAGTTCCATTTTTTTTACCACTAATTGTTTAAAAAAAACAACATAAAAGTCAAGTCGTCTATAAAGACAACTTCACTGTGAAGATGACAGAAACCGTACTAGTATATGACGACATTCATTTTTTAAAAAAAGAAATGAAACCGATTGAAGGGAGGACGACTTAATTTTTATTGTCGTACTCTCCTGTAGCGACTTGATCCTGTTTCGAAAAAAAAAAAAATTGAGGGACTTTTTACAAATTTGAATTACAATGGACCTCAATAAGAAAAAGCCTATTATATTACATGTTTCAATTATATAGATTCAGTTCACATCATGTTTAATACAGACTCATTACATGGATATATATATATATATATATATATATATATATATATATATATATATATATATATATATGAGAAAATAACAAACATAAAATATAAATCGAATGTATTAGAAAGTTAAAACGAAAAATAAAAAAATTATAAATTTTAAAAATTAATAAAAAATTAATCCTCTCCGACTGAACTAAAAACTCATATATTGATCATCCAAATCCATGAAAATATTGGGTTGTGTTTTGAAATGACAAAAAAGACTCGTATCTGCGAATCTGTTACAGGTAGTTAGTGGATAAATAAATATCTGCAAATAATGGGTCATGAATATTTGAATTTCCATTTATAAATTGGTCAACTGGTCAAGTGCAATATCATATTACCTATATTAGTTAATATTTATTATTTGTAAAAATTTAAAATTAAAATTTAATTTATAATTTTTTAGGATAATTTAATTAAAATTTAATTTATATTTTATTAGATTATATTTAATTAAAATTAAAATTTTATTTATATTTAATTTAGTTTACATTATATTTTATATTTGTTTAACTTTATTTAAATTTTATTTTAAAAATCTATAATCTTTTTAAATATCCACGTACGAATATTTATATATCAACATTATATATATTTTATACTTTTTTAACTTTATTTAAATTTCATTTTAAAAATTTATAATTTTCTTTAATATCCACGGCCGAATATTTATATATTAACATATTATATATATATATATATATATATACTAGCGTAAATACATGCGCTCAGGCGCTGTCGCGATAGTGTGTACGTATTTTTTGAATTATATTTATAATTGATTATATTGTAATGTTATTAAGTTAATGAACAAAATAAAAATATATTTATAAAAATTAAAGTAAAATGTATGGAGAAAATATGAGAAAAATAACTGTTGATGAATAGTAGGAGAAAAAAGAAGAAGGAGATAAGTAAATAGTTTTATAAAAACTTGTAAAATTAACCGTTAATTTTTAAAAATTTAATAAATAATTAAATTGTAAAAGGTAAAGTTAGAATTATGAAATATGGACACAAAAGAGGGAATTCCCTTTATATATAGTTATAGATGACAAAATCTTAATTATTATTTTATTAGTTTTATATTGTCCGTTTTTACATAAGTCTTATAGAGCGATCAAGAAATAAAAAAGGACAACTAATAAATATATATTCAAACTAATAAAAATAAAAATAATGAAAATAAAAATATATCAAGTATATTCAAAGCAAAACTAATAAGATAACTTTTTTCCAGGAGAAAAAAAATTAAAAAGGAAGAAGAGGCAGAGAGAACTTCAAAAAGCCTTACGACACCGTTCCTGCAAATGGACTCACCAATGGAGTTTCCGGGTAACTATTTCTCTCAATTTTTTCTTTGCTTCATTTTTTTTCTCTCATATTTTACAATACCCTAAGTCTGATCGATTCTTCTCTATTTCGTTTAAACTGACTCTGATCTGAGCTTTTTCATTCTTCGAAAAGTGCTAGTGTATTTTTTTTTGGATACAAAGTTTTCACGTATCCTTCTTCCATAAAAAGCTCTCGATTCATTAATGTATATTGTTATTTTTTAGAGAAACTAACGTCTGATATTCTAAATGTTTTATGTGAAGTGGTCTTATTTGTCTGTAACTGCGAGTTTTGTTATTTACTTACTGTGATTGTGACTGCGATTGCGTTCAAATAGACCTAATTTGACTGCAATTGTCTGCATCATCAATAATTGTTAAGAAATCCCCAAAAGAAAATTTAAAACCTTTGTTCTGTACCTATTTTGTTGATGTTAATGGCTTGCGTAACTTTTTTATTGTGATGGCGGTATGTTCGTGGCATCGAGATAAGGATTTTTTTACTAAATTAAAATTCATTTACATATCTGCTTCATCTTTCACTTTTCCTTTACTTATGTGTTGCTGTGGCATTAGTGATGAGGGTAACATTTCTGATTTTTCTGACCGTTTCTCTTAAACCCTATTATTACTATTATTGTTCTTTCATATAATTTGTTTCTTCATCTGCAACACAAAAAAGTTTTTAATGATGCTATTTGTAATCTATGACGTCGGTCCAAACATCGATATCGTATTGGGTGATATATAAATTATTATTAAAAAATAGTGCAAACATTAATTAATATCAGAGTCAGGAGAGTCCGATGTTATCCAACATCGGCGCTAGAGGCTGCACAGGTCAATTTTCATGTTAAATGGTGTGAGAAAACATTGTTGTTTGACGTCTGATAGTGTCTTACCAGACGTCAAATGACATCGAGGTTTATTTTACCCGACTGTCAAGGTACTACCAGACATCAAACAATTTGTTGTTGTTTTTCTTTTCTAAGTTTTGTATTTACAACATTCTCATACCTGAAAATCAACAAAATTCCAAAATAGTTTCTAAATATTTCCAGCACATATATGAACTTACAGTTATATCTAATAACACTAAAGTATTCTAAACTAGTACAAATAACACAAAACTAAAAGTTTCATCATGAAATTTTTATCCAACAAAGTTTTTGACAAAAGTTCTAATACTAGTGGTATCAACTCCATCTTTCCAATAGATATGTTGTCCACTCTTGTCTTATGTTGTGTTCTTTTGAGAGGAAGGATTAGAGGGAGAGGGAGAGGGAGAAAAGAGATCGAAAGGATTAGAAAGTGAAGTTTGTGTTGTTTCTTTTAAGTGATTCAGAGGTGATTTTATAGTGGATTAGAGAGTGAAGTATGTGAAAGTTTGTAACTGAATTGACTTATGTGATATATTAAAAAAAAACTTTTAATAGAAAAAAAGTTAGATTACCAAAATGTCCTTATTGTTATAGGTAATATAAAATTATATATAAATAATTTAAAATTATTTTATAAAAAAAATATTTATAAAAAATGAATAATACAATATATTTTGTATAAAAATAAATTTAATATATAAGATGAAACATTATTAATTTATAGGGAAACTTTTTTTTTCTTTTTAATAGTAATTTTAGAAGTAATAATTTTTTATTATAACCATAATAAATTATTATTACCGTTAACATAGAATTAAGAAAGTGAAGTAAAACCACTACGTGTATTTATTTTAACCGCTAAATCACATGTAACAAAAATTAAATAACGAAGAGTAATTTGGTAAATCCAACTGTGTCACCCTCTAATGTCACTATAGATGGTGAGATTGAATTTTCAGTCCATCCCTCTAATCATCTCTTCCCATCACCTTGTATCACCTCCAAAACAACACACTATTTACCTTCTAATAATCTCTTCTAATTCCTTGTAAATAGTACATCCATCCAAAAGAACACAGTCTTACAGTCTGAATAATGTATTCTGGTAGAGGTGATGAATTCTTTAATCATTAAAAAAGTAATACAACTTCATTATGTATGAATGTCATTCTTTAAAATTTGATATGATTTATAATATGTGAAATATATATATATATATATATATATATATATATATATAATATTCTCGTTTAGTGTAGTATTATGCAGATTTTGATGTCGGAGGGTGAGAGGCTGACATTAAGTGACATTTGTGCTGGTCCAAGCCGACGTTAATTTATGTATGTGCTGTAGTGGGCAGACGTCATTTAAGAAAAGACCTCACGGTGACTTGAGATTGACATTAAGTAACGTCTGATCTGCAATGGACAGACGTTAAAAAAGTCTCAATATTTACAAAAATGTTGCCAGTCATTTTTAACGTTGGGCTTTTTTCGGACAAACGTTGTAGGGACGACGCTATAGGCATTTTTTGTATTAGTGCATGCATAGTTTTATTTCGTATAATTTGAAAGGTCAAGATAATGGTAAATTCTTCCTTTGTATTGTAAATATATGTTGTAAATATGTTTTTAATTGTGTTTACTAGTATGTGATAGCTAATAGTTAAATTCTTATAGGAAAATCTATAACTAAAGTTGAAGGTGCAAAGGTTACCAAGCCCTCCAAATCCTTTCCCATGAAACGTGCATCAACACAACAAGTACAATCTGGCAACATTGGTGATGTTGGAGGTGCTGGTGGTGCTGGCGGTGCAAGCAGTGCTGGCAGTGCTGGCGATGCAAGCGGTACAGGCGGTGCTAGTGGTGCTGGCAATTACAATCTAGATGCCTATGACCAAAAAGGATACAATAAGGAGGGCTATGACCGTGTCGGCTACGACCGCGACGGCTACGATCGCGATGGCTACGACCGCGTCGGCTATGATCGTGACGGCTACTACCGCGACGGCTATGACCGTGTCGGCTACGACTGCAAAGGCTACGACCACGATGGCTATGATCGCATTGGCTACGACCGTGACGGCTACTACCGCGATGGCTACGATCGTGACGGTTACGACCGTGGCGGCTATGATTGTGACGGCTATGACCGTGTCGGCTGCAACCGCATCGGCAACCACCGCAACGGCTACCATCCCGTCGACTGCAATGACTACGAGTGTGACGGCTACGATTGCGATGGATACGAGCACGACGGCTACAACTGGAATGGCTATGACCGCGACGAGTACGAATTTATGTTTTAGATATATTCTTCGTACTTTAGGGAAATTTGTAAATGCTTACGGTAATTGTTTATTATTGATACATTCTTCATGTTTAACCTCTCGTTGTACACTGATAATATTATGATAAAGTTGATTGCAGATAGGATTAAAAGTGTACATGTAGCAACTCCGTATTATACGAAGAAAGGTGGAAAGACCCCAACAATGCTACAAAAGGTCAGTCTCCTAATTCTGTTAGACAACTATATTGCGAAACTTGTAAATTGTACAATTGTATTTAAAAAGGAAAATGAATTTTTAACAATTAAATTTTAACGATTTTTTATTATGATCTGAGGTGTTTCATTTTTTAATATTTTAAAACCATCTGAAAATTGTTAATTTGAGTTATAAAAAAAAATTGTCAAAATTTAGCTTGTTAAAATATTATTATTGACTATTTAAAAAATTGTCCTACTAACCTTTTAAAATAGCTCTACGAGATTTATATATTATGAATTATGATCGATTATTTTATGAATTTGCAAGTAGTTTGCCGACGAAGATGGGTTCCAACAACATAAGAAGACCGAGTATGGTGGTCAGTGATATTGCATTTTACTGTACTCATATAGTTATCGATGAGGCCTATGTTGGATCAGCTCTTTCAAATTCTCTCTTATCATTCTACTCTGATTTTGTTGGATTATTCTCTCAATTTTTGCAATCTCATTTTATTCTAAAATTTAGTTAGATGGTGAAATCTCAATTCTTTCTAAGATTTCATTTGGGTTTTTCGTTATTTTATGTAAAGTTATTCCATTCTGGAGCAAGTTGAAATGGGGCTCACAGTGTCTTACATTTTTATATAATAGTTTTAATTTCTTTGAAAAAATAAGTGACCTTCTTAGATGTCCTAAAATAGCAAGTGCAGATTTTGCTTTTTACCTCGTCTTATATGCCTCGGTTGGCCAGGAACCGAAGCATATAATGACGCGGTGGCATTTTTGCAATTCCAGGCAACTTTTATGCCTCGGTTCAACGAAAACCCGAAGCAAAAGAGGGTTATATGCTTCGGTTCAAAAAAACCGGTGCCAAAAGAGGGTTATATGCTTCGGTTCCATAGACCCGAAGCCAAAAATGTGGCTGGATATTTCAAAAATGCCACTACCCATTACGTCTTTGGCCTCGGGTGTCACTGAACTGGGGCCAAATAGCGCTATATGCCTCGGTTATTAATTGAACCGAGGCCATATAGTTTAATTAGGGTTCAAAATTGGCGAACCCCTCTTCTTCCCTGCGCTGCATTTCTCCTCTTTCTCTCTCTCTCTCAACCTGCTACTTCAGCCACCCACCACCACCACGTTGTGCTGCCACTGCGCTGCTCTGGCCACCGTCTCCGCGAGCCGTCGCCAGTGGCTCTGGTGGACCGGGAAGCTTGCAAGGTCATACATTTCGAGGAGTTTAAGGATGAGCAAGAGAAGAGGGGTTGCGTTTCTGAAGAACATAAAGGGCGTGAAGATCTGGATCTGTTCTGGTTTATGGTCGTGCGCGAAGGATGGTGGAGTGTTCGCGTTGTTGCTGCAGATGCGGAGGCGAGAAGATGGAGGTGTGGTGGTTCTGCAGTGGTGGCGCGCTGCAGCATTTTCCGGCGAGTGTTCGCGTTGTTGCTGCAGATGCGGAGGCGAGAAGATGGAGGTGTGGTGGTTCTGCAGTGGTGGCGCGCTGCAGCATTTTCCGGCGAAGAGGACGGCAGGGAGGTAGTTGCGCCGTGGTGTGCAGGTTGGATGCGCGTTGGTGGAGGTGCGAAACAAGATGGAGATGGTCACGGTGGCAGCGGTTGGATGCGCGTTACAGCAGATTCACCTGACTGTAATGTATCATTTGGCAATGTTAAATGTGAATAGCATTATGTTCCGTAGGTTGGATCTAATGTTCTAGTAGTCAGTGGGTGTGAGTGCGGCAGAGCTGGAGGTCGCAGAAGGAGGTGTCGGCATTGCATCTGTGTCAGGAGCTTCAGGGGCACGAGGGGTCGATTTGGACGATAAGGTTAAGTTTGGATGGGAGGTTTCTGGCGAGTGCGGGAGAAGACAAGGTGATACACATTTGATGGAGATCCAAGTTAATGGTGGAACAGTAGCACAGAAGGTGGACTACGCATACACCTTCTTTGAGAAGCAAATCCCAGTGGATACAGTTTTGCAGAACTGGCGAGTGGGTTGAAGATGGGACTATATGGCCTCGGTTCTTACCATAACCGAGGCCAAAGGCTCTGCAAAATTTTTAATTAAAAAAAAATATTGTGAATCTATGGCTCCAGTCCGTCTGCAACCGAAGCAGAAAAGTGTTTTTATGGCCTCGGGTGACAACCGAGGCCAAAAGGCACCCCCTTTTGGCCTCACCCCAATATGCCTCGGTTCTAAAACCGAGGCAGAATGACGAAAATAACCGAGGCCAAAAGCCCTTATTACACTGGTCAATTGAAATAATTGCTTAAAAATATTTGTTTTGCAATAATATTGAGTATTAGATTAGTCAAATTAATGTTTTCTAAAGTCAAACTAATTTTTCGTTACTTTATGTCAAGATATTATTTTGCAGCAAGTTGAAATGGGGCATACATTGTATTACATAATATACACTACAACAAAAACAATTTTTACTAGAGGTTTATTTATGGTATTTCCGGGGTTAAAACCTCGTTAAAGGAGTTTTCGACGGTTTGTTTTTCTCTAGAAAAATCAACGTCGTTAACGGATTACCGGCGATTTTCACTAACTCCTGGTAAAGCAGTACTTACCGACGGTTTTCAAACTCTTGATATTTACCGACGGTTTCAAACCACTGGTAATTAGCAGAAAAATTGTACTAAATCCATAGAAATATAAAATATGCAAAAAAAAATAGCATTGGATTATGAAATAGAGAATTGAATCAAAACAAGTGCAGAAATAAGAATCCTAAAATCAGAAAAGCTACCTAACTCTAAAACCCAACTTCCAAAACACGAATCCTAAAGCTACCTAATCCAAAACACGAAATCGAAATCAAAATTGATTCTGGAATGCAGAAACTGAAATTCAATTACACAAACCAAAACATCCTTGCTAGTTGCTAGTAGTATATGTGACAATTACCTTACTAGACTGTTGCTAGACAGAAATTGAAATTCAATTATTCAATTACATAAAAATTGAAATTCAAAGAGTGTTATGTGACAATTACCTTGCTAGTTGTATATTTCCACCCTCATCTGGATATGATAATTCTAAGTTTTGTTGCTCAAATGGTTCAGATTCATGAAAATCGTCAACATCCTCTTCACCCATGTTGTACATGTCTCTAGGCTTTAAATGCACAGGTATGCACCAATTTTTATCCAACTCATCTTCTACATAATACACCATTTGAGCTTCTGATACGTGAATGTATGGCTCATCATCATTATCACCAGTGTGGATCAAATGTGAAAAACTTACTAATGTAAATCCAAAGTCATCAGTCATAATCCCTCTAGAAGAAGCTGTATTAGCCCACATACATTTGAATAAAACAACTGAGACATGTCCATGGTAATTTATCTTAATTATGTCTACCAATCGACCATAATATGGCACAACTCCAAACCGCATTTGATTATCAATGCTACTTTCATAACTCCTTGTCCCAAATGTACCAAACACTCCACTATTTTGTGTTTTAAGCCAAAGGTCGCGCTCCAATATACGAAATTTGAACCCATTCACATTGTAGGCACTATATCGCTTTGCACAATCAATCGGACCCATAGCTAAGAATTTTAAATCAATTGAATGGATACCAATGGATTCATTCCTTATCTAAAACAAAATAAAACAAAATACTTAATATTCAGAAACATGCTTAATATTTTAATAATACATATAAGTTAAAGATTATAGGCGAAAATATACATACACAACGTGAAAACCATTCTACAAATTCCCTATGAACCCTCTTGTCTATCATAGAGGATGATCGTGTGTGGCTTCTTAGTTGTCTTTGTAAAGTGTCTCTAAATTTCCTATGTCAAACATATAAAATATATAATGTAATGTTGAAGGAAAAACTAATTATACAAAATTGCATAAATACTTACTGCAGAAACAGGTCAACTATGGTGCAGTTAGTTATCACATGACGATGTGCTTGCAACTTTTCCTTTGCCGATAGAGTGAAATAAGCAAAAGAACCGGCTGGTTTTCCAACTTGTGGGAATAATGTACTTACATTAGATGGAACAATATGAGGTTCATCATTAACACAGCGCAGTCGATTAAATACAATCTCAATTCCATCTACATATCTAGAACAAAAAGTTAAAGCCTCTTCAACCATGTATCCTTCAACTATTGACTCTTCTGCTTGTGCCTTATTACGAACATAGGACTTTAACTTTCCTAGATACCTCTCAATGGGATACAACCATCGATATTGGATGGGTCCTCCAAGCTTGGCATCTTCTACCAAATGCACAATTAAATGAATCATGACTGTAAAGAAAGAAGGAGGAAATAACATCTCCATCTGGCACAATGTGAGGACAACTCTACTTTGTAGTTGGTCAAGTTCATCCATTCTTAAAACTTTATTGCATAATTGTCTAAAAAGCATACACAGATCAATCAAGATAGAGCATACTTCTTTAGGAAGTGTATTTATCATTGCCAAAGGTAAAAGTTGCTCCATCAAAACATATGAGTCATGACTTTTTAATCCACCAAGCTTACATTGTTTGACATCAATACATCTACTAATGTTACTAGAGTAACCATATAGAACAATCATGTTCTTCAAAGTTTTGAGAAAGATATCTTTATTTGCATTTGTCAATGTATATATAGCAGGGAGATATCTACCATTCTCATCAGGCCAAAGATCATGTCTAATACCCCAAAGTTGTAAATCCTTTCGTGCTTTTAGATTGTCTTTAAATTTGTTTGAACTATCATTCAATAAGGTAAACACCACATTATCACATACATTTTTCTCAATATGCATAACATCCAAATTGTGATGTAATAAGTTGTCTACCCAATAAGGAAGTTCAAAAAATATACTTTTTTCCGCCATTGTTGAGTGTCTAACTTGGCATGATTAACTCCCCGTTGTCTTTTGGCTCGTTCTTCAAGTACTAGTTCTTTCCCAAATTCAACATTGACATTTTCAACTTGTTGTAAGACATCATATCCTG
>Ga0209589_1007472_pt1 | contig 17539 bp, 4 predicted proteins | sample CowpeawhiteBW_FD_187525 | JGI IMG/M metagenome (GOLD analysis project Ga0209589, IMG submission 187525) | Root nodule microbial communities of legume samples collected from California USA - Cow pea white BW (SPAdes) (version 2) | ecosystem: Host-associated > Plants > Roots > Nodule | place: USA...
TTATTTTTCTTCAAAAAAAAAAACATATGATAGTGAGAGATGAGTACAATTTTGTCAAAATTTAAAAAGGCAATAAAAGAAGAAAATAAAAAATATTTTAATAAATGTTTGGTTTAATTACTCTTTTGGTTATTGTTTCCAAAAATGTAAGTTGATCTTCCAATTGTTTTAGTTTCAATTTAGTGGCAATTTGATATTTTTAGACCAAAAAAATACTAGAAGACTAATTAAACCTAATTTTTTTTATTTTTTTTATTTTGAATTTTATGTTTTATTATTTATTAAAATTAAATTTTGTATTTTATAAAAAAAATAAAGAAACACAATTTAATTATCATTAATTTCTAAAATATACTATTTAAAATTTTAAAATTTTAAAAAATTTTAAAAATTAAAAAAATGGATATATAATTTTTAAAAAAAATCAAAAATATTGGGGGGGCCTAGGCCCCTCCCTACTCCTATGATGTTCCGCCCCTGGGTCCGATCGACTCGTCCGGTTAATCGGGCCTGCCTAGCCCGTTCATATATTTAGGCCCTCCCAACCTCTTATGGTCGTTAGGCTCGCCCGACTCTTCTGGATCGTCGGGCCTGCCCGGTCCATACAGGTCATCGAGCAAGGCCCGTCCGAGTCTAAATTTAGCCTAGTCTATCTCAACCTTTAGCTTAACCCAACTAAAAATTTAAACTAAAAATTAGGATTGGATATTTTGGATTATCCATATTTGAAAATCTTGATTTATAGAATGAATATCCAATCCATAAAATATATAAAATGTAGATTATATTGAAATCCAGATCCATTAAATGGATTTTATATGGATTGAATTTTTAATAAAATAAATTTTAAATGGATTGGATCAAAGCAAAAATGAATTGGATCAAGAAAATTAGATTTTTTGTCCACCCCTAATAAAAATAGATGTGCTCAAACAAAGGTTTCTTTTATGTCTTTTATGTCGCTAAGTGAAGATGCCACCTCACTGTAGTGAGTGTTTCGTCTAAAACTATTGCTTGATCAACAAATAGACACACAGCAGACGTATCTACATTTCTAATAAAATTAATGATCATTAATTTTACAAAGACTAAAACTATTTTTATTTAATATTTAATAGTTAATAGTTAAGATGTTTCATTAATGATCCTTAATTTTATAAAGATTAAAAGTATATTTAAGTTTTTATTTAATATTTAATACATAGGTGTTTTTATAATTTTAAAAAAGTGATGTGATAATAAAAAGTTTAATTAAGTCCTTTTTTAATTTGGGTACGTTGAGTCGAATTCTTAATAATATTTTTGTGATCTATTGAATATAAAAAGATAAAACTTATAGTTGTCAATTAAATTTTTGTCTCTTAATTTTTCTATTAATAGCTGATAATAATTTATTCTCTACTCTTACATGGTTGACGTTACATTTATAATTTTGTAATTTTATAGTTTAATAACTTTTATAAGTTTATAACATTTATAGTTTTACAGTTTTACAATTTTACAATAATGAAAAAAGAATAGGAAATACAAGTATAATACGAGAACATAAAATATTAACATTGTGATTTATTTAAATAATTTAAATTAATTTTTTATTAAAAAATAGTGACAAAAAAATCTTTGACTGCATTTGTACATACTGCATAGCACTTTCTTGGGGAGGTTCTTCAAGATTAAATAAGTAATTAAGGATATAATTAATCATTTGTGACAGTTTAAATTAATGTTATAATAATATAGATAATGAGCTAATAAATTGATGGTATGTTTATCATTAATGAATTTAATTAGTATTACTTTCTCTTTTTCAAGTGTAGTTAAGGTTGTCTTAAAAAATTAAGAAATAGAATATTTTCTTATCTCAATAAAATATTTATATAATTTTCTATTTATAATTTTTATTATTACGAAATATAAAATTTAATTAGAAGAAAATAAAAATAAAAATATTAATATTACATTGAATTTTGAAAATAAAAGTTAAAAATTTTAAAATATTCAAAAATTAAAAACAATTTTTTTTTTGTTAACTTGTTGAATTGATGTATCACTATAAGACATCAGTAATCAATCTTAGTGACAAAATTAGTCACTATAGTATAATAAAAAAAATTCTCCTTTTTTGGAAGCACTACTACCATGATGTCTTCGTACACATGTATTTGTTCACGAGTGAGTGATTCTTAAAGGGTTGTATGTTCGTTAGCCATTTCTTATTCATTATAATTTAGATCACCAACAATAAATATATTTTCAAAAAGAATTGAATATGCAAGTTAAGATTGGGGTAAGCAAGCATAATATTTCAAAGTCCTACCATTTGACATCAACGATTCTTATATTTGTAGAAGACAAAGGTTTTGTAAATTCATCATCCCCCAATTTGAGGACCTATAAAAAGAATGAGTAGTTAATGATATAAAGTTTTAATTATACGATTATCTTAGATCACTACAAAAAAAATCGATATTACCGACGGTCAAAATCCGTCGGTAATGGTCAAAAATTCGAGAGATTATCGACGGTCAAAAATTCGTCAGTAAAATGCTTGTCGGTAAAATTTTATCGACGAAAATCATGTTTCGTCGGTAATTATCGACGAAAAAGTCCGCCGATAAATTTGTCGGTAATTATCGACGAAAAAATCCGTCGGTAAATCTGCCGGTAATTACCGACGAAAAATCCGTCAGTAATTACCAAAAAATCTGGTGGTAAATTTGTTGCACTGTTCATCTTCTTCCTCCTCCCTCTTTCAATTTCTTTTTTCGTGGTTGTCGTCGTCGTTGTTGCCGCTGCCACCATCGCCGCCACCATCGCCGCCACTGCCGTCGCCACTGTTGTCGCCACTACCGTCGCCGCTGTTGCACATTGTTAAAATAGTATAGTTTAGTTTGTTAAGTTAATTCATAGCCTTGAGTTGTTTCTATTTGTTTGAATTGAATGTGTAACATTCTAGCATTTTAAATGAGTTAGGTTCTAAAGTTTAACACATTGTAATTGTTTTTATTGCAGTTTCATTGTTTATCTTTTATGCTCCTAAAATTCTCTTAAAAACATGTATTTTGTATTCAATCCACTCATTGCATTGGCCCTGTCCTTGGAGTTACCTGAGTTGATCTTTATACTATATTAGTAAGGGTGATTAATTTAGTTTGTTTGGGATAGTTTAGGCAACAAAGGTGTCACAAATCCACTAATTATGAAACCTAAGACACTCAATCTTTGTAAGGGTGATTCTTCCTTATGTACCTCCCTATTTTTCCTCTTACACCCGCAAAAAAGTGAAACTTCCCAAACTACCCTTGATTAAAAATATAAAAAAGGTATACACCTCTATAGTTTTAATATTTTCTGGATTAAATATTATGCAAGGTATTTTTGGATTTGGAAAATGTCTTCCGCAACATCTTCCAAAACACTTGGTCTTATTTGTTTTTTTTTAATATTCTAGAAAACCTTATGCAAATTATTAAAAAAATTTCGAAACGAGTGTTTCGGAAGATTTTTTGTATTTTGAATTGACTAATCTGGAAAGAAATTTTGGATCCAAAAATACGATTTAGACCGTCATTTGGAATAAAAAAAGATTCTTGATTGGGTGTTCCAAAATGTATTTACATACCCGAAAATAAGTTCCGAAAGAATTATTTTGGAAACCCTTTTTTTATATTTCGGAATATATATTTTTGAATCTAAAATGTATTTTTAGATCTGGATATACATTTCTAAATAGTCATTTCGAAATATAAAAAGAAAATTAAATGATTATTCGGGAAGACATTTTCAGATCTAGAAGTACGTTCCAAAATACTAGTTTTGGATTGTATGAAATATAAATATTCCATTAAATAGTGAATCTTAACATTACCAAAATATTGAATTTTCACGTCAGTTTAATGTGTTATTTAGTGGCAGTTTCAACCGTCACTATTAAGGTTAATAGTGGTAATGAATATATATATATATATATATATATATATATATATATATATATATATATAAAATAAATTAAACACTGAAAACAACTTTTTTTACAAAAAGCATGACAACTTGGCCGCAAATATGTCCATCTTTCAAATAATTGTCGATGTAACTTAGGACGGATGCCCATGCCAACCAAATTTGGTTGTTTTTTAACTTTATCTTTTCTCTTTTCTTTTATGTTTAGCAAAGTACCAATTACATTATTACAAACATTTTTTTCAACATGCATCCATGTATATAATGTCTTACATCAATTTTGCACTAATGTGGAAGATTATAGAACGTTGATAGTTTTTTTCCAAATGTTCTTCTTAGTGTTCTTCGTTTAATGCTTTTCAAACACAGTGTTAATGTTTTTCACCACGTCACATACTTTTTCACCATTGTGGGGTCTTGACGTAACTTCATCCTCCTACCTTTCATTAAATGTTTTCTTCATTTTACGTAAGGATGATTACAAGGAAGTAACTTTCAATTCTTAGTATAAACAGATTTTTGCCCATGCTTCAATTGAGTATAACTCGTGTTTTCTATGACCTTTTACACTATAACCACTCAAGTTCCCATATATTAGGAAATCATTTATTCTTTAGTGGAAAAATAGTCATTCCAATCTGGGTATTGTAGGAAGGTTCCACAAAACCTTAGCTAGGAGACCATATGTTTCTTCATCAATATTATTTTCATCAACTTCCTTTTTAAATCATGATAACCTACACGTTGAACACAACTTTAATGTAGCAAACTCAACTATGTATAATACACAATCATAGTGGCTACTTCTATGTTAGTGTCTTATTGTTTGATTTTCCAAGAATCCTAGAATGATAACTATTAAAGACCTTGTTTTAGATTCTATAAAGATTGTAGGTTGGGTAGACCAAAGATATTTTCTTCAAGACCTTGATTTTATAAGTATGTTTTTAGTCCACGAACCTTAACCAAAAATTGAAATTTGTCCCTATCTAAAAGTTCAATACATTGTGGTCCCTAAACTTTGAAAGTGAATGAATATAGTCCTTTTAACCTAATTACACTAACATTTTTTTTGTGTGTGTTGAACGCGTTTCATGTTAGTTTTGGAGTTGTTTACAACGTTTGACACATTTTCGGTTCAATATCTGCTGGGAAATTCATTCGACACCTCCAAAAAAGTTAATGTAATTGGGTTAAAAGGACTATATTCATCCATTTTTAAAGTTTAGGGATCAAAATGTATTGAAGTTTCGTATAGGAACGAATTCCAATTTATGATCAAACTTTAGGGACTAAAAATATACTTAATCCAAATTTTGTAGTGAGACTTGTTGCAAAATATGAATGAATGAAAAATATAAGTTGACGACTTAATAGTCATCATAAGGGGATGTAGCTCAAATGGTGGAGTGCTCGCTTTGCATGCGAGAGGTACAGGGTTTGATCCCCTGCATCTCCATTTCTTTTGACCATGAATTTCTGGGTCGTTTTGACCATGAATTTGTAAAATAGGCCGTTGAATTTTTTTTTTCAAAATTGGGTAAGTTGTCATGGGGGAGGACGTAATTAAAGGTGAACTCGTCCTCCCCCTAGTCGGGTTTTTTTTTGAAAAAACAATGTCATCAGAGCGGACTACAATTTCTACACATCTGAGAGTGAAGTTGTCGTCTCATATAACGATTTCACTTTTAGTTTTTTTTTTTAACTTTGATGCAATTTTATTTTATTTTTTCAAATTTTTCACTTTTCAAGTTTTTTAACCTTATAGTTTTTATATATTATTTTTACAAAATTTTGTTAACAAATTATATTTATTTTTTTGGTAATTATTTTTTATTGGTACAATAAATTAATTTAATAGAATATATTAGATAATAAAAATGACATAATAAAAATTACGTAATAATATTAAACTATATTAATGTTTATTTTTATTCAAATTTAATTTTTTTACCACTGCTAAAAGAAAAAAAGGTAAATGATATTTCTTGATAATTTTAAAAATGTATATTAACATAAAACTAATAAATGATTTTGTAATGCCTTAGCTTTTAAAATTTCTCCACACGGACGATGAAAATTTGGAAACGGACGTTGATGAACACCGCTGTGTTTCGAAAATGTTTTTTGAGGATTTTAGATCGGTTGTTGCAGAACCGACCTAATATGTCTCTGACATATTATATCGGTGTATATTACATCGGTTATAAAATCGATCTAACATGTGCTCCAGAACCAATCTAATATACATATTTTGTACTAGTGATGGATTTATTTGGACGCATTTAATAAATTTGTTTTAAATTTTCCCACACCTTGTAAACGACATCATAATAAATGTAGTTTGTTTTTCTCTATTATTTCAATTATTTTAAATTAGTAATATTCGACAAAGATGTTACATGTGACACAAATTGTAATTATAGATTAATTACTTTTTAGTTGTGTATTTATGATCATTTTCATTAGATCAACCGCATACATGATCAATGTGTTAGTAAATTTTTCTATATTTGAGTGTAATTGTTAATGATAATTAGTGTGTCACATTTTTTTTTTGTTCATAATTAGTAGTTGCTAACGAACAAAAGTGAATCAGAATTATTGACATGGATAGACTTGTTGTCAAGACATACAGCATGCTACATAATTGTAGCTCAATTAATTAAGGAAATGGGGATGATAGGTTCATAGAAGGAATGAAAAATAAGAACTTAACATAGTAATTTGCAATAAAAAAAACAACACCATAACCTTTGTGAACCTATGGGATAAGTGACATGCATGTTGATGTCACAAAGACCTTCAAGGACACTAGTGCTCCTCAAAATCTTCATGTAACTACATAATTATGTTTTTATTATTTTCGAATTTGAATCCACTCCTAACTATATAACATAGCATACGAACATCACAAGAACAAGAAACAACATATACAAGTGCATGAATGCATTGAAATGAAAAATAAACCGAAGAACACAGTGGATGAATAACAAAAAACTTTCGAAATTGTGAAAACACCTTAAACTCTGATTCAAACATGAACAACTAACACTTTTGATTTCCAGGAGTTACTTTTCACTTCTCAAATATAAGTCAGGCCACTTTGTGTTCACTACACTAGTGAGGTTACTTTGCACTCACATTAGCACGACAAAAAATGTAAGGAATACATGATTAACTCGAAGAAAAACGTGAATTTTGAGAATGAGATGGAAGAATATATTCGCACAAACGTTTTGAACAAAAAAATCTTTGAAAATTTGTTAGAAGTTTATAGAATTTGAATTCAATTTATAGACTCGAGCATCACAAACTCAACAACACACCATAGAGAAAAAAAAAAGCAAAACCTGAAGAATCAGGTGACCAAGCTTACTTTGTAGAAAAGGAGACCTTCCTCATCAGAGTTTCCTACTCCTACATGCTGACCAAGAAATGTTAACGGAAATAAATCTAGAAAGTCGTTTGTGTCCCCCTTACATTGTGCAGAACAAATCTTGCCCAAATTGCTATTCTAAGTCACGTAAACCCCTTGCAGTAGGTTACTTCACGTTCCAAAACCTATTTCCAAGCACATTCTTTTTTTCTTGGCCCATCCAAATGCAAGTTTCCATGTGCTGGCTTCATCTTCTCCACTACTGATAACAGGTTGATAGAGTGATGCAGAAATGTCTTATGGAGTTCTTCATATGTTGCGTCAAAATAGTTTATGTGCTTGTGTTGCTTTGAATGCCTTTCCTAAAGTTCAGTTTCGAGCTTCAATCCCTGTAGTACTTGTCTTTAAACACGAAACCAAACAATTAATCTACTCTTCAAGGTGTAAGCTTGCAATACAATCCTATTCCAAGTCTCATTTCTAAAATGATAATTCCTACTGTCTAATAATAAAGCATGCAAATTAATAAAAGCAATCAAGGCTAGCTATTAAGCTTATACTTTTATTTAACTGAAGTAGCAAATTCAACGAGAATTAATTTTTTACAATCAATAGACAATAACTACAGAAACAAAACAGTAACACAATCACAAAGATAATTAATATATTCTACTTCTAACAACAAAATTAAACACTAGAATTAGAACTCAAATCTAAAACTAACAACTATTTTTATCATGAAGAATTAGAAAACATCTTAATCTATCAATTAAAGTCTTAACTAAGAAAATCATAGAGCAAAACTACAAAAATCTCGGTTTCAACTAAAACTAGCCTAAAATTATGTAATTTACATGACATCAAAGAAAAATATCACTTTCTTATTCTAAACTAAATTTATCCTAAAAAGACCAAAATTTACACTACCTAGACCCTAAAGAAGTGCTTTTAAATATGAAAATGTTTATCTAGTGGAGAGATATCAACGTCATCAATTAATTTGCTATTATCTATTTTTGAGTGCAAAGGTCAAGGGTGATGTAAACAAAATGCATTTAGATAAGGCAGAGAGAATATTCTAGAGATATGCAATATTATTTGTGATATAAACAAAATCTATTAATATGGACAAAACTTATTAACCTATTACTCATAGGTGTAAAAAGACTATAAATATATAATATTACTATGTCACTTTTTACTCATGTGCTCACTCCAAATCTAGGAGATAGCTCAACCAAATTTAGTACAAAGAATACTTTTTATTTAAATTGATATTGAATGTATAATAAGAAGACTATAAGACTATACTCAATGGGATGTTTGTCAAACCAAAACCAAAATAAAATGGAGATGCAAGGGATTGAACCTTGTGCCTCTCGCATGCAAAGCGAGCACAAAGCTTAATTATAAAAATATGTAAGATTATAAAATATATTGTATTTACATTGCAAAATGAAGAAAACAATTTTGGCCCATGCAAGTCTTAAACCTACAACCTTCGTGTTATTAACACGACACTCTAACCAACTAAGCTTATAGGCCAATTTGATAACAGTTAAACAATTTATAGTAGGACACTCGAAAAGTTGTCTAACATAGGTGTAAAAAGGCTATAATGCATAATATTACTAGAAGTAGATGCAAAATGAAAAAACAAACTATTTTGGCCCATGCAAGTCTTGAACCTGCAACCTTCACGTTATTAGCACGACGCTCTAACCAACTGAGCTAATAGGCCACTTTGACTAATTATTGTAATTAAACCATTTATCATATTATAAACTATACTTAGTGGTATGTTTGTCAAACCAAAACCAAAACAGAGATGCAGGGATTGAACCTTATGCAGCTCGCATGCAAAGTGAGCGCAAAGCTTAATTGTAAAAATATGTAATATTATAAAGTATATTGTATTTACATTGCAAAATGAAAAAAAAAACAATTTTAGGTCATGCGGGTCTTGAAATTGCAACCTTTGCATTATTAACCCACTAAGCTAATAAGCCACTTTGATAAATTGTTGTAGTTAAACATATTATAGAATTACAATAACTTGTGAATCTGGTTCTCATTTTGAATCTTAAATAGTTCAACTTCACTCAAAAAGTTGTCTAATATAGGTGTAAAAAGGTTATAAATACATAATATTACTAGAAGTAGATATAGTCTCATATCACTTTTTACTCATGTACTCTGTCTAAAGAAGACTATACTTAGCGGGGAATGTTTGTCAAACCAAAACCAAAACAAAACAGAGATGCAGGGGATTGAACCTTGTGCCTCTCGCATGCAAAGCGAGTGCTAAGCTTAATTGTAAAAATATATAATATTATAAAATATATTGTATTTACATTGAAAAATTAAAAAAAATTGGCCCATGCAGGTCTCAAACTTGCAACCTTCGCGTTATTAGCACGACACTCTAACCAACTGAGCTAATAGGCCACTTTGATTAATTGTTGCAGTTAAACCATTTATAGTAGTACAATAACTTGTATTACTAGAAGTAGATGCAATCTCATATCACTTTTTACTTATGTACTCACTCTAAATCTCAGAGACAGCCCAATGAAATTCAGTACGAAGAATATTTTTTATTTAAATTGATATTGAATGTATAATAAGAAGACTATACTTAGTGTGATGTTTGTCAAACCAAAACCAAAATAAAATTGAGATGTAGGGGATTAAACTTTGTGCCTCTCGCATGCAAAGCGAGCGCTCCACCATTTGAGCTACATCCCCTCTTGAAAGAATCATTAAGACCTTTTATAATGTTTTATAATTTTTTATGTACATTGCGACTAGTATTTGTAAATGACCATTAACTTTGTTATATGATATATATATATATATATATATATATATATATATATATATATATATATATATATATAATTAAATTTAGAATATTTAATAGTTTTTTAATTAATTTACGATCCACCATGAAAATAACATTTATCTTTAAAATTTATTATTACAAAAGTATAATATCGTAATTATGAGAAATGATTCATATAAATTACATTCACATTTACATGATATTTTTCTATACTTCACCAACTTTAAATCATTATAAGGGTGAATTTGAAAGTAGTTACGAAAAGTTTTAGTATTATTTTTTGTGCTAAATGAAATCAAAATGAATGAATGAACTCCTTTGAAGGGAAAGATTCAAAAGTTGAACTTAAAAAATGATGAGCTATATTCATATAGAAAGTCTTAGAAAATATTTATTTTGGATGTTACATTGGTGTGTGACACAAATTGTAGTTATTGATTGATTACTATTTAGTTGTGTATTTATGATCATTTTCATTAGATCAACCGCAGACATGATCAATTAATGTGTTAGTAAATTTTTCTATTTTTGAGTATAATTGTTAATGATAATTAGTGTGTCATGTTTTTTTTTGTTCGTATTTAGTAGTTGGTAACGAACAAAAGTGAATCAGAATTATTGACACAGATAGACATGTTGTCAAGACATAGAGCACACTACATAATTGTAACTCAATTAATTAAATAAGAAAATGGTGATGGGTGCGTAGAAAGAATGAAAAATAAGAACTTAACATGGTAATTTGCAATAAAAAACAATACCACAACCTTTGTGTAATTAGCATACTTAGACTATGGGATAAGTGACATGCATGCTGATGTCACAAAGACCTTCAAGGGCACTAGTGCCCCTCAGAATCTTCATGTAACTACATGTTTTTATTATTTTCGAATTTGAATCCACTCCTAACTATATAACATATAGCATACGAACATCACAAGAGCAAGAAACAACGTATACAAGTGCATGAATGCATTGAAATGAAAATAAACCGAAGAACACGGTGGATGAATAACAAAAAACTTTCGAAACTGTCAAAACACCTTAAAATCTTATTCAAACATGAATAACTAACACTTTTGATTTCCAAGAGTTACTTTACACTTCTCAGATATAAGTCAAGCCACTTTGTGGTCACTGCACTATATATTGAGGTTACTTTGCACTCACATTAGCTTAGCACGACTAAAAATGTAAGGAATTCATGATTAATTCCAAGAAAAACGTGAATTGAGAGAATGAGATGGAAGAACATATTCGCACAAACATTTTGAACAAAAAAATCTGTGAAAATTTGTTAGAAGCTTATAGAATTTCAATTCTATCACTAAAACTACATAAAACTGAATTAGTAACTCTCAAGCTTAGTTTGCAGACATCAGAGTCACAATCTCAACAACACACCAAAGGAAATAAGAAAAACCTCAAGAGTTAGATGACCTAGCTGACTTTGTAGACAAGGAGACCTTCCTCATCGGAGTTTCCTACTCCTACGTCTTGACATAGAAATTTTAACGAAAACAAATCTAGAAAATCATTTGTGTTCCCCTTTACATTGTGCAGAACAATTATTCTAAGTCTCATTTGTAAAACGATACTTCCTACTGTCTAAAAATAAAGCTTGCAAATTAATAAAAAGCAACCAAAGCTAGCTATTAAAGCTTATACTTTTATTTAACTAAAGCAACAAATTCAACGAGATCTAATTTTTTACAATCTATTAAGATAATAACTACTCAAACAGAACAGTAACACAATCACAGAGGAAATTAATCTATGCCACTTTTAACAACAAAATTAAATCACAAGCATTAGAACTCAAATATAAAATTAATAACTATTTCTATCATAAAGAATTAGAGAACATCTTAATCTATCAATTAAAGTCTTAACTAAGAAAACTTAAACTAAGAAAACACTACAACAATTTATAGTTTAGACCATACTAAAATAGACAACGGCTAAATAAATGTAGCCTAAACATATAATAATAAACATTTTTATAAATGATGTATAAATATCATGAAAGTCCATGATTATATAATTGCTGCTTTAAACTATGTGGGCAAAACTAGTAAAAATATGGTCTAAAAACATAGGTAAGGTATAAAATCAACATGTAAAATTGTTGTCTATTGTAAGAATTTTAAGCAACGGTTTTAAAAATATTGTCATACTAAAAACCGTTGTTTATTACCTATAGTTACACTCACCTATACCACGCCTAAAAAATTGTGGTCTAATCTTTAGACCACGATTTTTATAATTTATATAATAATTTTATGTCGTTGTCTAAAGTCGTTTTTATTGTAGTGAAATCATTTGTCATACTAAAAACCGTTGTCTATTACCTATAGTTACACTCACCTATACCACGCCTAAAAAATTGTGGTCTAATCTTTAGACCACGATTTTTATAATTTATATAATAATTTTATGTCGTTGTCTAAAGTCGTTTTTATTGTAGTGAAATCATAGAGCAAAACTACATGACACATCACTTTTACTTTCTATCAATACTTGATGTTTGTCAAACCAAAATAAAAGTGGAGATGCAGGGGATCAAACCCTGTGCCTCTCGCATGCAAAGCTCTACCATTTGAACTACATCCTCTTTATTTCTATCCTAAAGAATTAGAAAACATCTTAATCTATCAATTAAAGTCTTAACTAAGAAAACTTAAACTAAGAAAATCATAGAGCAAAACTACATTAATCTCGGTTTAACTAAAACTAGCTTAAAAATATCTAATTAACATAACACATCACTTTTTACTTTCTATCAAGATTATGACTTGATGTTTGTCAAACCAACATAAAAGTGGAGATGCAGGGGATCGAACCCTGTGCCTTTCGCATGCAAAGCGAGCACTCTACCATTTGAGCTACATCCCCTTTTGAATGAAATACTAAGCCCCTTTATAATGTTTTATCTGTTTTGTGTAAATTTCAACTAGTATTTGTATATGAAAATTAATTATTTTATATGATACATATATATAATTAAATTAAGATTTAATAGTTGTTCAAATTAATGTACAATTCACCATGAAAATAACATTTATCTTTAAAATTTATTAATATAAAAGAATAATATCTTAATTATGAGAAATGTCTTATTCGTAGAAATTACATTAACATTTAAATAATATTCTTCTATACTTCACCAACTTTAAATCATGATAAGTGTGAATTTGAAAGTAATTAAGAAAATTCTTAGTATTATTTTTTGTGCTAAATGAAATCAAAATGAATGAATGAATTCCTTTGAAGGAAAAGATTCAAAAGTTGAACTTAAAAAAAGATGAGCTATATTCCTATAGAAAACCTTATAAATATTTATTTTGGATGTTACATTGGTGTGTGACTTAATTTGTTACAAATTAGTGTTTTTTAGTTGTGTATTTATGATCATTTTCATTATATCAACTATAGACATCATCAATTAATGCATTAGTAGTATTTCTGTTTTTGAGTACAAAGGTAAATAGTTAATTGTATGGTCCTCATCATACCTAATTGCAGTAACTGCATGGTTAAGTTAAGTTCCACACTCAACCATTGAAAACTCCTCCCTTTGTAAAACTCCTTTTCTAATCTACTTCACTCATTCTTACTTGAAATGTCTAGTCAACAAATTTTGCCTTAGTAGTTTTGACTCGTGTGGTAAACTTGGTCAACAAATTTTGCCTTAGTATTTTTGACTCGTGTGGTAAACTTGTTTGTCTTGGCTATCTACTATTTACTTTTATACTTGTTTCTTTTGTACTTTATGTTTGTTTAGGTAACATTATTAGACAACACACACACACACACTTTCTAACTTATGTCTTTCAATTATATATTTTTTTACCATCCGAACTTGCTTTGTCACGCTAGAATCTGATGGGGTTTTAATGTTATTATTGTATTTATTAATTCTTTTATGATCATATAAATAATAAAAACTCATGGTTAAACTTGGACTTCACTACTAAACTCTTTCTAACTTTATGTCTTTCAATTATAGATTTTGTTATCATCCGAACTTGCTTTGTCACGCTAGAATCTGATGGGGTTTAAGTCATTTGGTTCTAGCAATATGTATTCTTGTTAATTCACTATTTACTAAAACTATTTGGTTTTAATGTTATTATTGTATTTATTAATTCTTTTATGGTCATATAAATAAAAAACACGAAAGATAAATAAGGTTATTGAATATGTTTATTATAGGACATGGATAAAATCCTAAAATTTCTTATCTCCAATAATTGGTTAGATTGAGAAAATAAATGATCGCTTATTGCTTATTGATTTATTGAATACTTATTATGCTCAATTATAGTTGTTTTTTAGTGAAGATAACAATATTAGATGTGGAGGATTTATAAGAGATTGATCTAGATCCGCGATCATAAATTAAAAAGACTCAACCCGGGGACTAGAAGAGACCCGTTGCATGAAAAATAGCTTAAAAGCAACACGACATTATAACACACGAGTATCCCAAAATGTTGACCTAATCTGGAGGATGCTTGGGGAAACTTGGTAAATCAAGTCAAAGTGTCCAACTATGGACCTACATAAAAAAAAAAAAAAAACTCCAAGTACCTTTTGTGTGTATGACCGTGGACTTACATGGAAAACACTCCAAGTACCTTATGAGTGTCCAACCTCAAATTACTTTGAAAACACTCAAAATACCTTACAGCTTTAAGGACACTCATCCTGCACCACAGATCTTGTTAATTAAAAGGACACTTCTCCTTACACTTGTACTTCATCATAAAGAATAACATATGAGGGCACTCGTACAGATGAAGTTCTAATGTTACTTCTAAGACTAAATTTGTCTAGTATTCTGGGATGTTATCATCGTTCAAGCTAGGGTTCAAAAAATTGAAGTAAGGACTGGGATTTATAATCTACACGGAGAAAGAAGAAATACTTAACGAAGAGAGAAAATACTTACGACTTAGCTTTTCGAGACAACAATGGAAGACAAAAGAAGAAATACTTCACGAGAAAAAGATGATGACTACTTGAGAAGGCTTCAATCGGGACGAGAGGATATGGTCGCCATTAGAGAACGTGCTCTCTGTTGATGATGAGAAATGAACATACAGATGAAGAGAAATGAAGAACTGGGAAGATGAAGAAGCTCAAGTAACAAAAAGATAAATGAATAAGTGGAAAGAAGAAAAAGCTAAGGTAACGGGAAGAAAGAATTAAAGCATAAATTTCCCGTCAGTTTTAAAGTGACCCTAAGTACAAATTAAATTTAATCTTTTAAAAACATAACGTGAGTTTTAAACCACCAAAAAAATTTTGCCACTATAAAATACTTTTCTTCTAGTGGCTCTTGTGTGACCAAATTTCACAAAGGTTGAAAGGAGATGGTATTGCAGAATAGGTTGATGCTAAGGTGAATGGCAAAGTTGGTTAGTTTACACTATATCATTACTTTTATGTCTTATTTTGATGCATTTTACTCGTGCCAATGTACTCATGTGCTTGGTATATTATTATGTCAGTTCATGGGATTCTGAAACTGTTAAACACTTAAAGCAGGTGTTGTCTACTTGCTTTTCCTATTTCATTATGTATATACTCATCTCAGGTTTCCTTTCCATTTTGTCTATTATAAATTCCCTTGATGTGTATTAGATGTGTTAATGCAAGTTCATTAAAAAAATACAACCTCTAAATCAATTGAGAGTGACCTTGAAGAGATTTATGGAAAGTATGAGCCCTATCAGTTCCTAGCATTCTGGTAAAATTAATATGTCTCAATCTGCAACTTCCTTTTTGTTCTCTGATGTTATTTTTTATGTGTAAATTTCCTCACTCAAGTTGGTTTGACCAAGTTTGAGATATGGGATTTCTATGAAACAAGGTTTGGGAAGATGAATGAAAGCAACAAACAAGAGGAAAAGGCCTTCACAGAATTCTCGATATTATTGATGTTGTAGGATCTTGTTACCTAGTTCCATTTTGTGCCAACTTTACTTTGTCTCAATAGTGAAAAAAAAACAGGAATATTAAGATGTGGAGGATAAGATCCTACTAAGTCAAATTGAGCCAAACAAAAAAGTGCAGAAAAGACAAACACATTAAAACAATAAAGCTTTTTCTTTATTTGCTACTTGTCAAGTATGATATATAAAACATGACTTCATTCTCTTTTTAATGTCAGCATGTTTTCTGCCCTTATAACAAATTGTTTATTTCATATTGGAAATTCATCAATTAAGTACTAATGTATGGTTAAACTTATATACTTGCAAGGTGCTTCAGATGACTATTCTATTTTGGTGGTTGTGTTTTGCATTGTTTTGCATTGGCCAAGTAGAGGTGTGTTTTACTTGTTTCAAGCTTTTTTTTTATTTGAGTATTCTTTCTTATGATCTAGACTATAATTAATAAACTGATGGACCATATTTCCATGTGGTGGACCCAATAATGAGCAATGGTTAAGCCTTGTCTACCTTATGGTTAAGGCTCATATTCTAACATAGCTAGATATAACAGATCAAACAAAACTCATTAGTTCTCGAGCTCAACTTATTAATTCAAACAATTGAGTTCAGTTGTAGAGACATATTTCATTGCAATTATTTGTTTTAATGATATTTTTAATTATCTATTTCTCTACATTTGTCATTGCAATTAATATTTTGTATCTTTATGATGACTTTCGATGTGTTCAAGATTACGTAGGTATTGTAGAAAAAACTAATTTAATTAAAATTGTCAAACACATTACCTACGAATTAGATCATTAGAGCTACGAATCAAATCGATAGATAATTAGAGATCCGTAGGTAAGTTAGCTACAACCACTTTACTTACTGTTTTTGTTTGTAAGTAATCTATAGGTAAATCAGTCTTACCTATGAATTGTATGGGTTACCTTCGAAGTTCTACAATAGGTAATACCAATTTTTCTTGTAGTGCATAGTTTCCTGCATAAGTCTTCATTTTTAGCCCTGAAAAATATTAAATTTTGTGTTGCACATTGTTAAAATAGTATAGTTTAGTTTGTTAAGTTAATTCATAGCCTTGAGTTGTTTCTATTTGTTTGAATTGAATGTGTAACAGTCTAGCATTTTAAATGAGTTAGGTTCTTTAGTTTAACACATTGTAATTGCTTTTATTGCAATTTCATTGTTTATCTTTTATGCTTCTAAAATTCTCTTAAAAACATGTATTTTGTATTCAATCCACTCATTGCATTGGCCTTGTCCTTGGAGTTACCTGAGTTGATCTTTATACTATATTAGTAAGGGTGATTTAGTTTGTTTGGGATAGTTTAGGCAACAAAGGTGTCACAACTCCACTAATTATGAAACCTAAGACACTCAATCTTCCTA
>Ga0209589_1007477_pt1 | contig 17527 bp, 10 predicted proteins | sample CowpeawhiteBW_FD_187525 | JGI IMG/M metagenome (GOLD analysis project Ga0209589, IMG submission 187525) | Root nodule microbial communities of legume samples collected from California USA - Cow pea white BW (SPAdes) (version 2) | ecosystem: Host-associated > Plants > Roots > Nodule | place: USA...
ATAAGATGAAAAATATCTTAGAGAACTAAGAAAACTTTTCAAATATCAACATATATACTCAATGGTTGAAAAATAACGAAAATTATTTTAATGAAACAAAAGAGTTCTTCAAATTAAACAAAAATTATTAATAATAATAAGTAAAGAATTTTTTTTATATTACCTTAAATTGAGAGTATAAACATTCTCATGTGAAAGAAAAATATATAATAAATAAAAATATTAAAAAATAATAGAAATATTCAAATGTGAGGCATAAATTTTTTTTAATTAACATACATCATTTTAACATAATTACATAAAGATTATGATAAGATAAAAAATATATTGGAGATGCGAATGAGTTTCATGACAAACCAAATAATTAAAAGAAATAAAAAATAGAATATATATATATATAGGGTTACTTAATTAATTGTAAATATTTTAATAATTTAAACGAGAATGGAGATCTGGCGGGGACGGGTATTATGGCGGGGATATGTAAATCCCCATACCCATCCCCATACCCAACTGAAAAAGTCGGGGATTCCCCATACCCATACCCATACCCAGTCAATGTAGGGATTCCCCGTCAAAACGGGGACGGATTCGGGTAATACCCACGAAGACGGGTTTATTTGCCATCTCTAGTAAGCACTTAATCAAAAGTAGTATAACAAACATATTGATAAATATTAATCTTTAGAAACACAATTTTGTATGTGAGATCCCTCTCTTCTAATCCTTTGGTCTAAGTATACTAGCTTATCCCACACTCAAACAAAACACTTCCCACCTACACAATTTTTCCTCAGTTTCTCTTCCAAACAGTTACCTCTATAACTCTGATTCTTCTCCTTCTTTTGCAATCAGATTTTGGAGAGGAAACTCCTGTAGAGCTCCCTATTGATTTCACTCCTAGCTTCCTTCCTCCGAGTAAGTCAATCCTCCTATGTTTGGTTTCTATTTTGTTTTGAATTTGAAGTTCTGCCTCTATTCTAGGATTAATCATAGGTTCCTTCTCTTCCTGTGTCCTGGTGATGTAATTTCTTAGGTTGAATAGAGGTTTCTGCCCTTACTAGTTGAGGTTGATTTCACCAAGCTCAAAATCAATAGAAAGGTAAGGGGAACTAACTGATTTTCTTGAATTTCATATAGAAACCATTCTTATGACTTTGATTGCATGAATATGTGCTTGATTGATGCTTGGATCACCTATTTGTGTTGAATTGGAAATTTTGGTTTGAATTTTTGGGCTCTACATGTGAAAAAGATTGGGAATCTGATGTTTTCGCCAAAGCAAGCAACTCTCGCCTGAGCGAAAACACAAGAAACTCATCTATGCAACAACGTGAATTGTCACCTAGGTGAGCGAGTTTCGCTTGAGCGAGAGACAATCTCGTTTAAGCGAGAAAGCTTAGCCTAAGTGAGAATTCGCTCAATTCTTGGGTTACTCTATGTTTTGATTCTCGCTCAAGCGAGAATGATCCACTTAGGCGAGATAACTCTTTTGCCTAGGCGAGAGAACTCTTTTGCCTGGGCGATACCCTCTAGCTTGAGCGAAGACCACTGCAGTAGAATGTTTGTTCTCCTGTTTGAGATGGATGAATTAATACCTTAATGTTAAAGTGTGAATTGGGATAATGATATGCATGAATTGGTGTTTTGACAAACATGTGAGGTTTTAAATGTATAAATTGGATGATGAGAGATGTGGGTGGCCTAGAAGTCCAAGGGGAAATTCTAAAGAGTATGTTTTTAGTGTATGTAAGGACATGAGGACTCACTATTAGGGGTATCCTGAAACTCCAATAATCATTCACGCTCAAGTAGAGCTAGAGCTATCAAAACGGGTAACCTGGCCCGGCCCGACCCAGCTCGACCCACCACGGGTTGATCACTTAGTGAGCCAACCCAACCCGACTCACTTATTAACGAGCCAAAATAATTCGAACCCGACCCGACCCACCACGGGTTGGTTGGTTAAACGGGTTGACTCACGGGCTCACTTAATTAAAAAAAATATTTTTTTAATTTTTTTCAGTCAAAAATAAATTATAATTATAATTAAAATCTAAATAAACTTCAATACAATCCAAATACAAACTAAAATCACAAAAATACCAAATTATCTATGTGTTGACTAAAAAAACAACCTAACTTGACCTAAATGCAAAGTCCAATTTAACAAAAAACACTTACGTGACCCTTTATTTACGGGTTGGTGAGCCAACACGGCTCACCACGGGTTTAACCCGGGTGAGCCGGGTTCTAAGTAAGCCGGGTCAAAAATCAACCCGTACTGAAATTTATAAAAAAAATTCAACCCAGCTCGGCCTGAACTCGTGGTGGACCGGGTTGGCTCGCGGGTTCCAACCCATTTTGACAGCTCTAGGTAGAGTAGAATGGATTATGTCGTGAGGAGTAGCAGAAGGTCCTAGTCTTTGGACTTGATCAGGTCTTAGACGAGAAGGAAACTTACCTTATGAGTGGTTGGGTGATAACCCCTTGAGGCCAAACTCTGCAGAGTTTGGGAACTATCACAGGTGCAAGCCACCAAGAGGTCCAATGTCATTTACAAAATTTGGATAATTGAGTTTAGTGTCATCTATTTCTCCCGCATTATTGTGATTTAAGTGATTTTTGTTAGAATTATGGAATTGATATTATGTTTATAATTGAATTGTATGTTTCTTTTAATCATATTAGCTTACCCTTTTTATTGTTTATGCATGTTTTATATTTGGGTTCTTTTCTTGCAATGATCACTATTGTGTGAGCAGATAAAGATGTAGGTGAAGATACTCCCCTCTTGGACAGTAGGATGGGGTTTTCAATAGTAGTCTATGTTTTGTGTTTTGATTACAGATGGAACTTTTTGTTAACTCTTTCCTAGAATAGGTTGTACATATAGTTGGTATTTCTATAGTTATTTGGATGACTGTATTAATACTCTATATTGACTTATTCCTACTATATGTTATGTTTTATCATGATATGATGTTTTATTTAGTAGTGCAAAAACTATTAAATGGAATGTTACTTTGTACACATTCCTTAAGGTGTCAAAGAATAAACTTACTTTTCACCACTTATCAAAATTCAAATTCAAATAAAAAAATTCAAAACTAATCAAAAAGTAATCTTAGAGAAAAGCACCAAAAACATAACAAAATTCAAAATCTAGTAAAATATATAATTGTTGAAACAAATAATTTATCACTACTAGAGATTTGAAACTTTTTATGACGGTTCTACAAACCTTTTATGGTGATTCTTCTAGTGTCATAAATGTGGACGATATAGAAAGTTTACATTTTCTATGTCAATTAAGAAAATCTAACATAGTATGCCTAACTTACTATGACAAGTATCAAAAAATCTGACATAGTAAGTCTACCTTATTATGATAAGTATTTGTAGATATGTCATTGTAACTCAAACTTAATATGACATATATTTGTATGCATGTGATAGTAAATGATTTATTATGACAAATATTCCTAGACCTGACAAAGTAAATCCAACTTACTATGATAGATATTCATAAACTTCGCATAATAAATCCATTTTATTATGACAAGTATTCATAAATTTAACGTATTAAGTCCAACTTAATGTGATAGGTTTATATATACATGAATATCTTTGTTTGAACTTAATTTCTCCCAATCCCATTTTATTTCAATATAATTTTACCATTTTTTAAAATAATAACTCATATTTCATTTTAACATAATATGCAATTATTATATTTTATTTTAACTTACTTTTTTATGATTAAGGATAAAATAGTAATATTTTAATTTTAACAATTAAAATGTTTTTTAACTTATCAAACTCATCCTATTATTTACAAACTTCATGGCATTCTCCTTTCAAATCCCTTTATTTCTTATTATATTTCTTTTAATTCAAAAATCTCAATTTCACATCTATTTTCTCTCAAATCCATTCTCTCACATACCTCTTTAGAAACAGACAAACAAGTTAGAAAGCTATAACACCAATTATTTTAATCTGCTAACATGATCTATTCAACGATTTATAGTATAGTTGAAAAAATAAGTTTGGTTTGAATGTCTTATTCAAATAGTTTGTACAATGAACTAAGATAGGCAGAAAAAATAGTGATATAAATTGAAGCGAATTAATTTTGGCTTCATTCGATTAGATTGTGGCTTAAATCATTTTAGATTGAATTGGTCATATAATTATGAGTCAGTTCCTTTTATAAAAAAGGTAACTTAAAAAAAATGAAAAGTAATGTTGTTTTATTAAAAGACATGAATGTGTTATAATTTATAAATCAAATTATTGCACCTAAAATCAAAATTAATTTATTTATGTTACTTAAAATTAAAAAAAAAATTCTATTTTTTACGTTTAGCTTCTTCTTCTTTTAATTTTTAAAAAATTGGTCCGAAATAACTCATTGATACAAGACCAAGTGGAATATATGCTTGACCTACTTAAAGTATGGGCTGGATAAACAGTTCAAGGGCTGTACCTTCATAAATACTTCCTTGCACCCCAAAATTTCATTCTTGTCCTTTCTGGATTAATCCAAAAGTCATTTTTAGTAAATATTTCCAAATTATGCAATCCAAAAGAAAAAAATAAAAATAAAATGAATTTTAGAATGTACAATTTGAAAATCTAATTTTCCATAAAAGATTACAAAATATAGATTAGTTAATTAATTATTTTTGAATGGAAATTTTTTGACTTATATTATATTTTCTCATCTCTCGTGTAAAATTATTTAAATCTATATAACGTCAAAATAGTAATTTAGAATAAATATATAACATTAAATCAATTACTAAATATTCTTAATCAATTTTTGAACTTTAGATTAGTTTTCTACCTAATTGTTTCCGTAAAAATGTGTGAATGAACCTTAAATCAAAAATAAAAGTAAAAAAGTATTTTAACTTTAACATGTAGCACTTAGGCCAAAATAGTTAAAAATAGTTATATCCTTCATCATGCGATTAGTGTTTTATTTATAGTGAGATCAGTTACAATTATATATATATATATATATATATATATATATATATATATATATATATATTATCATTTCTAAATAATCTATTTAAAAGATAATAAATAATGATAATATCCCATAAGTTGGTTTATGTTTATCGAATATGGGTTATAACGATATAATATTTTATTATTAGAATCTTCCAATATTTTTTAATATTTGGCTTACTGGAGACATCCTCATAGCTTGAACCATCATGTGACACTTGGACATGTCTTCGGCCTACTGGAGGCATCCTTTATAGCTTGAACCATCACTTGGCACTTGGATATGACCTTGGCCTACTGGAGACATCCTTTATAGCATCCTTTATAGCTTGAACCATCACTTGGCACTTGGATATGACATTGGTTTACTGGAGACATTCTTTGTAGCTTAACCATCACGTGGCACCTAGACATGACTTTGGGTTATTGGAGACCTCCTTTATAGCGTTAACCATCACGTGGCACCTGGATATGACTTCGTACTGGAGATATCCTTTATAACTTGAATCATCATGTGACACCTAGACATGACCTTGGCTTAGTGCTGACATCCTTTAATTGTTGATTTACAGAAGAAAATCAAAGTCAGAAAAGATCATCACCTTTTCGATAAGACATCATTTGGTATTTAGGGTAAGGTTTTGATTTGAATTTCTTCTTTTATCTTATTTCTCTGGTTTTTTGTTAAAGTAAACAATAATATTTGTGTCATGTGTGTTCTTCATTTTCAAATGGAGTATTTTTGTATTTGATTAGTAGAAATTTTTTGTTTTTTTGTTTTTATGTTTCAATTAATTATTTTGAAGGGCATTGTTTCTGCAATTTATTATTTTAATTATTCTTTTGTAATTACAAAATTAAGAAAAAAAATAAACGACATCATTTACATTATTAAATTTAATTATCTAAATTATTTTTTAATTGTATTATCTTCATGTTTTCATGTCCTTGTAATGCTAAAAGTTCATCTTCAAATTTTCTTATATATGTTTAGGAGATAGTCTTTTATTATTGATAACTTTTAATATTTTATTTAAACGGTATAAGTGAGACTTAAATCAATTATGGATAATTTGTGACAAAGTTTCTTTAATTTTTATTTTTTTCCAAATTTTTTTATTATGACATGTGGCAAAAATATCCATTTGTGCTCTTGGAGTATTACATATTATATAAGTTATATATTAGTTAATTACTTATGTTTTGTTGGAATTTTTTTCATTTATATTATATTTTTATCCCATCATGTCAAATAATTTAAATTTATAACATGAAATTAGTATTTTAGACTAAATATATAACATTAAATCAATTACTAAACATTTTTAATTTTTCTTTTAATTTTAAATTAGTTTTCTGGTCAACTATTCTATTTTAACTATATTTAGAATTTTTTATTTTTTCCCCTATAAAAAATATTTCTAAATTAAAGTAAAATAATAAAAAAATATAAAATTATATCAAAATTTATGAGAGAGAGAACTTTGGGAGTGTTTTTGAAAAGTTTAATGAGAGAGAAGTCTAAACTTGTTTGAGAAGCTTAATTAGAGAGGAAAAAGAAATGAAGTGATTTTGGAAAGTATATGGCTGCTTTTTGTGACTTTATTTATTTATTTTTAATCTTTTTTCAAAATCTTTGGATTGCGACATGTGGCAATAATTTTTGTTTCTTCTCCTTGCAATTGTATACTTTTTAAACTCTTTTATGAAATTTTGTTTCAAAATTGTGTATAATAATATATATATTTTTTGATTGTGACATGTAACAATAGTTTTCATTTGTACTCTTTTATATATATATATATATATATATATATATATATATATATATATATATATATATATATATATATATATATATATATATATAAAGCACTACTTTATTATTTTATTTTAGTTAAAAAATAAAAAACTAATCTATTTTAATTTTATTTATAAAAAGTTTGTCAAAAATTCATTTTTCATTGTCAAATAATTAAATAAAAGATACTTGTCACTTTGACGCTGAGTTCATTGTGGTACCATTTGACACTTGTAAATATTATTATTTTATTTCAAAACTTTATTTGTGTTTATTTTTATTTATTAAATATATTATTTTATTATCCAATGGGAGTAAGAGAAAAAGTTAAGTGTCAAAATACAATTTTCCTTAAATAAATAAGTTATAGCCAAAGGTGTGTCACAGGTAATAAGGTGCAGTTACACTTTTCATATAAGTTAAAAATAACACCGAAAATTCAATGAAAAATCGAAATTTGCCAGGTTGAGTTGTGAGAATAATTTTCGGACATTGAAGAAACATGCGTGAGTGTCTGTCCAAAACCAGCACGGTAAAAGACTGAGAAGCAAAAAAAAAATGTAGCGAAAAGAAGGATTCAACCGAAGTTTGCAAGTTAGAACTGTTGAAGAAAATGGTGATATAATAATTTCAGGTCACAGTCGTATTTTTTACACTGGAGATACAAAATGTTGGGTAAAAGCTTCTAATTAATCTACTCTTGTAATCTCATCTATCTTCATTCGTATCAAGCATCAACTACATGAGACTTTCACATTATATTACGAATAAAAAAAAGTCTCTGTCAGTGCATGTAAACCATTTCCTGGTCTTTGCATTCCCTTATTCCGATTTCCATTTTGTCCTTCGCAGTAGAGGGCAACACATCACAACAGTGCCTTCTTGGAGCAAGTAACTGAATACAACACAAAAGTTTGCGAGTACTGTTAGCAATGTCAAGTTCATGTTCCCAAAGTAATATCCCCAAGGGAACAACTAGTACAGTGAAGACTTTACAATTAAAAAACATTTTCATGTTAGTTACCTGTTTGATGTCAGGGTCTAACTTTTGTGAGACCACTTTGATCACTTCCAGTTTGTTCGGTGACACGGCATCGTTTGAGCAATTCTGGAAAGATTTCTTGTAACTGCTAATGGTGCCATCCATGGCAGATGAGACAGTGTCTAGGAAGAAAACGGTGGGTCTTTTACAAGGGTCGTTGTGAAGTTGTCTTGTGTTGAAAGTGTATGTTTTTGCCAACATGCTTCCCTTCTTCCACTGCTTGAATGTCTCTTGCACCTTTAGAACGTCTGGCAAAAGCATGTGGTTCGGGAAAACCTGAACAGCATAGCCCCATGACACTGAAACTGTCCATGAAAACCGTCTGTCATAGCAAATTGCTTGTTGCAGCACCCTCTGGGAATCCACATTTACAGCTTCAAATAAATGCTTCAGAGCTTGTGTAGTTGTCATGTTCGGAAAGATTGGATCAGTATAATCAGGGTGATGCAGGGACAGCAAAGGAGTCAAAGGATGTGCCGCCAATAAACCAAAGGTGTTTCCCTTCAAATCTACCTGATCCAATTTCAGAATCACAAACGTTAACAGATTATTTAATCTATAAACCTTTGTACTTTTTGTTGATAATCAAGCACAAAAATCAAATCATAATCAAGCACTATGCACTACTAAGGCCGACCAAAAGTTGAAATTTTTGTTACCTGGTGAAAACCGGGTTCATGTGTTAATCCAACCCCAAGTTCTGCCAAGCAAGAGTACACCCTTCCATCACTTCCATAGAGATGAGGGTACCTTTCTATACATGAATCAAAAACCTTGGCCAACACCTTTGCCAGAGAGGAGCTGATAGCAAAACCTGCCCCACCATAAGCCATTCCAAAACCGAACACCCGGTTCTGCTCATAAACCTCAGAGTGTGCACCAATGTAGTACCAGAGGTTGTGATCATATTTGGAAAGAGTTTTGACAACGTTCTCCGGGAAGAAAACCGTGTCATCATCTCCAAAAACGAACCACCTCACGTCTGAATCATTGTTCATTGCCACGGTCTCGGCAACAACACGTGCAACGCGTATTGCGGAGCGAAGTCCACCCCTGTGAGTGAAACGAAACCTTGAAGTGTCTTCGGAGACACAAAGAGGAGGAAGAGAAGTATCATTGCTGACATGTTCTTCATCTGGGAGACTGTCCAGGAACACGCACCCCTTCATTGCTTTGTTGGTGTTGTTCCACCACAGCTTCACGTATTCCTTCCTCTTGTCCCACGAACTCTTGCTTGAAGCAATTCCAAAGACAAGGTGATCAAGAGTGGTAGGTCTGGACACATCTTGTGATGTCTTGTTCACGTGGACTACCTTTGATGTCCCCAGTAGAAGCACTGACACGACGAGATAAAGGGCGCAGAATGAAGAAGAGACTAAGATGAGATTAACCAGAGATTGAACCTTGGTGGGTTTGTGAAAAAGCTGCATCTTGACAACAATGGATCTAGTTATGTTGTGAAGATGAAGAAGGTGGTTTATTGTCGGTTTAATACATGAACAGGTACGTTTGTTGTTTGTGAGAAGTGTTTGAGACGTGTTCAGATGTATGTATGTATGTAGGTGTGTAACTTTGGCGAAAATCCACCGCGATCCACGGCGTAAGAATGCTAATTGTTTTGACGATTTTAAGACAGTTAATGTTCCATGTATAAACTTGGGTAGGTACGATAGAGAAAACTCAGAGTGTCCCTTCCAATTAGATTCGCACGGTTGGCTGGTGTTGATGGTTATTGGATTCAAGTGGTTGAATTGATTTGCATTGACTATGAAGAAGACGATGGAAAAAGGTGTTGGCGGGTTTGAAGAGTTAGGCCACCTAAGCTCTTATTCTTCCACGTCAAGGTCTTCGTTATGCCAACGCTTTTATCCCTCACATGAAAAATAATTAGGGGGCATGAGACAACGCTATGGTTCACGTTAGTTGTGCAATTTAGGCATGAAAGCACGATTCCAGCGTTGTCTTAAGCTTTCACGCGTACGTTTTGACTTTCTACCTGATTGTGCGTTTTTCACTTTTGCTTTTCCGTTTTGCTCCTTCACATTGAAGGGTATATTAGTTACAACTCACAAAATCTCTTAACGGTCGTACATCCGTTTTCATTTTAGAACATTCATGTATTATATATTATATATTCTGTTTACTACCTCCTGGAATAAACAATAAATTAAAATAAAATCAGCGAGGTTTTGATATTTCTATTTATATCACACGGAAAAATAAAAGGACAGTTTGTAAGTTTGTGCGAGATACCGGGAATGGGACCGCGTGGAACTATGGAAGCCCAAGTATCTCGGAAATGAAATAAAACTTTATAATTGAGATATACATCTTTAGGCACAAATGTAAAATAAAGTATTCATGTCTTGTATGCATGAAAAGATAATCATTTGAGTTAAAATATTTCTAAACGTACTTCTAACAGACTGTAATGTTTATGCGCAATGCAGCCGGCAAATAATTAGGTAGAATTTAATTTACAAAACTCAGACGTGGCCCTTGTGGTGATCACGTTCCAAATTAAAATTGGACCCTTCACTGAGGTTACCACACTCCAAATACAAGGAGAAACTACCTGCAATTTTGGATATCAGAAGTGGATAAAACGTGTACTGTTTCGTGCAAGTGCTGGGTCCAGTAAACCATAAAACTGTGAGGGGTTTGATCACACCGGTGAAACCTCTTTGAGCTTTGATAGTTTTTCTTCAACAATGAGGACAGGGATCTTTCTCTCCTGCAAAGAGGATGGGGGAAATAGAAATCAGGAAAGGCAAGGTATAATTAGAATTTTTTCAGAAATGTAAAGTTTGTAGCATAGTACAAGCTGCCCGGTGGAGGCACCCATTGTTCAATAACCAATGAAACTAAGCACTAAAGAATATTTGCGTTTACCTTCTCTTCATCTTTCAGAAATAGAAAAGAATCAAGTTCCGCTTATCCTCTCAAAACAATGTACAAGATCAACTAAATCCGCGTTATATCACCTACAACACAAACATTCTTGCTCATGAAATTTCCAAAGCTTTGAAAGGAGGCCACTTCCGAAATGAATGCTATGATTGCATGGAGATCAGTTCATTGATTTCACACTGTCTAATGTGAAGATTGGTTGTATAATTAGAAGATGGTGGTAAGACGCTACAGCACTGACGACGGGGGGCATTCATCTGTGATAAGACCCAATACACAATATAAAGTTTAAGAACTAGAATAACAAATACAGACAGAAATCACAAATTTGAAATAACCAGTACTAAGATTGACTTAAAAAAACCTGGTCATTATTAAGCTGCAGCTTCCTTGAAAAAACTATGATCTGCTCGAGCTGTCTAACATCGGATTCAAAGCAGTTCCCATCGTCATGCCTACTGTAACTGCTCCAAATGCCCCTTTTATCAGATGTAGCACTTTTGAAGAAAAATACTGAAGGCCTTTTACAAGGATCTCTGTGATAGTCTCTGGTGTTAAACATGAAATTGGCATTGACTTTACTACCCCTCCTCCATGGAACAAAAGTTCTCTGTACCGAGAGGAGGTCAGGTAGAAGTTCATTTCCTTGATAGACTTGGATAGCAAAACCCCAAGAAACAGAGAAAGTCAAAGAATTTGACTGATCATAGCAGACAGTTTGCTGCAGGATCCTGGCAGGATCTACATTTGCAGCGGCAACAAGATGCTTCAAAGCCTGTAAACTGTCCATGTCGGGAAATATGGGCTCCATTGCTTCCAAGTGATGAAGGGACAACAATGGAGACAATGGATGTGCAGCTAGCATCCCTAACAAATTCCCCCGCACATCCAACTAGCATAACAAAATGGATAAATAATGATTCCAAAAGAGCCTATCATTATATTTTTTTTAGGCCTTAATTAGCAGATAAAAGAATGCTCCTCAACTGTAGAATTCAAGAAGTGCGCATTCCAGCAAAAATATCAAACTTAAGACCTAGACAACATACTCGTGTTGTCCTTATGATGTTTGTTTGAAATGCCAAAGAATTTAACAAGATAAAATTTCAAACAAAATTATTAGATTTATCATGCTGTGAGACCAATGTACATTTAAAACGTCAACAACTAAATAGATGTAAGTGATGCACACAACCATTGAATGCAGTCCGAAAAATAGAAACTAATGCACATTATAATTTTCATGTTCATAATTGTTGGTATCTACAAACAACCTTGACACAATACTGTTGATAATGTTCTTCAATTAAAGTTGTCATTTTATCTCGACAATTATAGATAACTTTAGTCACCAATAACAAAAATTTATTTTAATAAGAAAAACCGCACCAACAGCAATATCTATGGCGTATAGTTTTTCGTCTGAGTTTTGTCCTTGTAAACAAGCCTCCAACACCCATAAAGGAAGTAAGGGAGTAATCCATGGGACATCTAACTCTTCAGTGCATTAACACCAAGCCAAAAAACAAAAAATCACAGCCCATAGATGACTAAAGAACAGATAAAGGTTACACATCCCACTGCCCTTTCCCCTTTTGTGGTTTCTCACGTATTCTCTTTCAGAGACAATCTTATTGGAGAGACTGTCAGAAACTAAAATATGGATAACTCACTTATAAAGGATTTCAACTATTGAACACATTGTAGGAGACGCAGAGAACCAACCCCGTTTTCCACATTCTCCTTTTTTGTTACACGACATATCAAAGACAGTATCAGAACTAAAAGAAGGTCTCTCCCTTTGAGATTCCGAACCTTGGATAGACACATTGGAAGAACAATTCAATCAGAGAGTAACACAAACCATAACAACTAAATTCTGTCAATTACTCCAACTCTAATATCTAATCAATCCATATGCGAAGGTCAATACATAGCGTCACTTACATAGAGTCACCTACATATAGTTTGTTAGGATTCCGCGAGTCACTTTGGTCCTACTTCTAAGTGTCACAATGATTCTTAAGTAGGAATGATTCTGAAGAGCAGTAAATAAAATATATAAGAAAAGACTCCACACACACCCATCGCCTTCAAATTCTCTTATATGAAATTCTTATAGCGTGCCGAATCTTCTCGTGCTAAAGAAACCCAACAGAGTTGAGTTCATTGTTCCCCCCATACAAAAATTGAAACAACCGACCAAAGAGAAAATAACACACCCAGCGAATCAAACACATGCGTATAGATAAAAACCAAAAACAAACGTAAGAGAAAAACAATAGCCAAATAGAACATAATATTAATAATAATATCAAAGTACCTGATGAAAGCCAGGTTCATGAGTCAAGCCAACACCGAGCTCAGCAACGCAGGAATAAATCCTAGAATCGCTGCCATACAAGTGTGCGTACCTCCTCAAACAAGAGTCCAAAACCCTCGCCAAAACCCTGGCGAGGGAACTGCTGATCGCGAAGCCGCCACCGCCGAACGCCATCTCGAACGAGTACTTCACGTTCTGCTCGTAGCTCTCGGAGTTGCTCCCGACGTAGAACCACCGGCGGTGGTCGTACCGCGCTAGCGCCCGAACCACGTTGTCGACGAAGAACACCGTGTCGTCGTCCCCAAACACGAACCACCGCACGTCTGTCTCGTTGCGATCCACGGCCTCCTTCACAGCTCGCGCCACTCGGATCGCAGACCTCAGCCCCCCGCGGAAAGTATAGGGGAACGCGGATGTATCAGCGGAGATCACAACCGGCGGGAAAAAGGAGGAGGAGGAGGAGTTGAGAGGAAGTGGCGGTGGTTTGTCGAGGAAAGAGAGGGCGCGGGTGGAGTTGGGAGAGTACCAGAGGCGGAGGTAGGGGAGGCGGCGAGGCCAGGAGAGGGAGGAGGAGGCGACGGAGAAAAGGAGGTGGCGGCGCGTGGTCGGGGAGAGGGTGGTGATGCGAGTGGATGAGGTAAGTGGCGCAAATGATGGGGCCCACGTGAGGAAGAGGAGGTAGAGGTTGAGGAGAATGGAGAGCATGAAGATGAAGGATTTGAATGAAGATGCTGGAGATGTTCTGACCTGAGGAAAAGGAGGCATTGCTATATCTGAGACACTGCTGTTACTACTAAAACTCGGATCCTTTTTTCTTCGTTTGAACATCGGTTTTACTTTAAATTAACGGTGGTGGGAGTGGGAAAAGGAGGGACAAAATAAACCGCCAAGTGACGGTTACTTTTCCAAACCTGTGATGACGGAAGAAAGGAATCAGTAGCAGCAAGTGCTTATTGCTTCTACTTCTACTTCTACGCTTCTTTGTTCCTGCTCTAGGAAATGGATTCTTTTTTCTCTTTTAATGGGCCGTGTTGGGCTAACCACAATGACTTCATACATAGCTAAAAGGGTGCTTTTCCATCTGCACCTTCAACCATTTCTTCTACACCCCAAAATATTCATATTAATAACGATTATTTGGTTATGACTTGAGTAGATAAGTGATAATTAATTTATTTACTTTTTGGCTGTCGGAAACCTATTTGTAAGACATCCTGCACCTCCTGATCACATTTCATCAAAAAAAAAAATTATATTAGATGCCAGATTTCAAAATCTTATATGGGAAGATATCGAATTTCGAACACCGGTTAAATAAATCAATGTTTTTAGGTATAAATCTGATTTCAAAATCTTTAATTACTATTATTTATTTATTTAATTTTCATATAACTTAATTTGTTATATATTTATTTGGTTTTATTAATTTATTCTTTTACTTTTTTTATAATTTATTTATTTGTTACGTATATCATTCTTTTTGTTTTAATTTTGTTTTTCATTTTTTAAATATACATAATCTAATTTTTTATATATAATTTAATTTTATATTTTTAAATTTTTTAACTAATTTAAAATTAAATTGAAAACTAATTAAGAAACAAATACAAAATAAATGATAAATAAATAAATAACAAATAAAAATAAATAAAAATATGAATCAAGAAACATGAAACAAATGAAACATAACATAAAGTAAAATGATTCACAAAAACATGAAATGGATTTAGAAATATGTGATTCATTAAAACGGATCTATAATAATGGATATCCAAATTCGTGATTCACTAAAACGGATTTAGAAATATGTGAGGAGAGGGTTAACTATATTTTGAAATTTGGTGACTTCATTTATCGGATTTCCAAATCTGAGAAGTTCGTAAATTGGATTTTGAAATCATGTTTATATTTAAGGGTCTTCCTAACTCATGTACATAGAAGTTTTGTTAAAGTAACTAATATGTGTTGAATTTTATTAAAAATACATAAATAAGTGTAATATTAGATTAAATCTGATTTAATCATCATTAATACAATTTATTTTATTTAAAAGATAAAATTGTCCATAAATATTATACATGTCGATTTTATATTTTATTTAATGTTCATTGATAAAAGTTAAAAAGTAATTAAATAATAAAATAACTATGTTTTAATGTTGTTAAAAAATTAAATATAATTAAACATAAGGAAGTTTAAATTAACATAACAACCAGCAAAAAACAATAATGTTAAACATCTAAAAAAATTATAAAAAACAACTAAAGTGTCAATTCTTTTGTAAAACTTAAAGACATACCTCTTAAAAGTTTACCGTCTTCACATTTGAAACACTTTCACCTTGAGACTCTTGAAATGCCACCAGAGATTTTTTTTTCTTTTCTTTTTAGTAGACTTACAAATTCCAAAGTCACTCTTGTGTATGTTATTGTCTACAAATTTAAAAAGGTATTTTTGTCTTTATAAAATTTGTTATATGCATTTATAATATCTTAATTAATGTATTTAATTATTTAAACTTTCAATGTAAAAATGAAAAAATCAATACAAATTAATTTTCCTTAATCAGTGCCCTTAGGGCATTGGTTAGCATTCTCCTATATTTGAAAATGTTGATTTATTTAACAAGAGTTTTAATATGAGTACTTTCCTAAACCGACTTTCGAAATAGGATCTTGTTAACCAATGCTTTTGGTTAAAAATAATTAATACGCAATAAATTTGCAAAGATTCATAATTAATTATAATATTAAAATAAATCTGATTTAATAACCATTAATGCAATTTTATTTTATTTAAAGTACAAAAATGTTCAAAAGTGTTGTCCAACTATGTTTAATATTATATTTAATACTTATCAATAAAAGTTAAAAAAACAATTAAATATTAAAATAAATATATTTTAATGTTGCTAAAAATTAAAATATAATTAAACATAAAAAATTTAAATTAACAGAAAAACTAATAAAAAATAGTGTTAATATATCTAAAAAGTAAAAGAAAAAACAATTAAACAATTAAAGTGCTTATTTATATAAGAGAATTATTATTTAAAAATTTCAAAGAATATTTTTATTTCTATAAAATTTGTTATGCATTAATATTCTTTTAATGAACTTAATTATTCCAACGAGTTACCCCAAAAGAATCATCATAGATATCAGAGTCAATGATTCATCTTGGTAACCAGTTTAAATGAGTGTGATTCTAAGTCCTAAATTGGATAGATATGAAAAAATTTAACACTTTATAAGAAAGAAAAAAAAATCTATAAATGAACTGTGTTATGATCTTCGATTAAAAATAATATCAATATCTTATATGAATTAGATTTATGTCTTATTAGTATTGTATCTCACATGTGAATCTTTCTTAGCAAGAAGCCCATAAAAAACTCAATGTGAAATATTTTATTAGATTTGTCTAAACTCAGACCAATGACGATAAAATTTGTAGACATTGTTCCTTCCTTTGTGTGTAGGTGAACCTATATAGGGATGGCAAATAAACTGTCTCCATGGGTATTGCCTGAATCCATCCTCATTTTGACAAGAAATCCTCACATTGACTAAGTATAGGTATGGGGAATCCCCAACTTTTTCAATTGAATGCGAGGATGTACATATTCGCCTCGTCCTTGTCCCCGTACTCGCCATAATAATTTTTCAATTGAGTTTTATGTGCTGAGAACTTGATTTCTTGTTCTATTCCATTATTTGCTATGATAAACAAGAAATCTTATTAGCCTTGTAGCGACTCTGTTGTGCCACATACCATGCTGAATAGTAAGAGACTAAGACTTGCATTATTATACTATATACAGTCATCAAATCACAAAAACACTCATCTTCATTGCCATGAACTTTGCGTTTTCTTTGGATCCAGTCACTTTTCACCACCTCCTCGTAAAGAAATTGGGTGAAAGCTACTTAGTTTTCAACCATATACGTCGATTATAATACCTTGGTGTCCTCAAGAACAATGTGTGAACAAGGACACATTTTGCCTTTATAGCTTCGTGTACGAGATTTGGGAACCAAACCTTTAACACAAGAAAGTCACAAAAAGACAAAAGTCTTCTACCAATATGAGACATAAATCAAACGGGTTTCTATTTCACGTGGGCCATATACAACAAAACAAATGGCCCTTGTTTGGTCACACATTAAAAAGTTGCTAATTCTAGACCGTAGAATTAATCTTTTAGGACCCTCGTTTAGCTTGGACTCAATGACATAAAGTAGGGCTCACGATGTTCAAACCAAAATTATGTGTTATCGTATTTATCTTCCTTTTAACTTGTTGCAATGGATTCATAAACTCTCCCTTTTTTCTTTCTCTTTTACAAATACTTTAATTTGATTTGTTTAACATTGTTATATATATATATATATATATATATATATATATATATATATATAATATATAT
>Ga0209589_1007478_pt1 | contig 17523 bp, 12 predicted proteins | sample CowpeawhiteBW_FD_187525 | JGI IMG/M metagenome (GOLD analysis project Ga0209589, IMG submission 187525) | Root nodule microbial communities of legume samples collected from California USA - Cow pea white BW (SPAdes) (version 2) | ecosystem: Host-associated > Plants > Roots > Nodule | place: USA...
TAGGGTGTTGAGTGTGGGAAACTATCTACTGCCATATCTACTGCTGCATCTAATCATGCCTAGTATCTTAGAGCAGTCTTTTCATATGTACTTGCTTCATTATAAATAGAAGAGAAGGAGAGTGGTACTGTTGTCCACTACTCATATATTTTAAAGTCTCAGTCTCAAGTATACTAATAACAGAAAAACATTCCTTCACTCTCTCTCCTCTAACTAACCACTATTCTAATCAGATCACGTCATTACCCCGACTCTTCTTTCTCACATATACACTTCCCCATCTTGAACCATACTTCACTTCATGGGCTAGAGGCTCGTTGGGCCCATTTACTCTTTGGGCCCTATCAATAACCTCATCTTGAAAAATTGACTTGTCCTTAAGTCTCAAGCCTGGAAATTGACTTCTAAGAGTAATCTCATCCTCCCAAGTTGCCTCCTCTGTTGTTTTTCCTTTCCAATGAACCAACCACCGGTTAACTAGTACCCCCCCTCTTCATAATACTTCTAGAAGCCAATATTGATTCAGGCTCCACGACTCCCACATTTTATTTTCTATCTCTGTTGGTAGTTCATCTACTGTCTTATAGTCATCCACTGCCTTCTTAAACAAAGAAACATGGAACACAGGATGCATCCTTGAAAAGGGTGGTAATTTCAAACGATAGGCAACTACTCCAATCTTCTCTACGATATCAAACAGACCACTGTTGGGCTTCTTGGATTTCTCTAGGAAATCTCTCTGCTACATCATAACCACAGGAAGAGTAAGCTCTCTGTTTAAAAATTATTCATTTAATGGAGGTGTATACAAACAAATCTTCCAATAGGGGAACCAGTCTGAACTGAAATATATAAGTATTTAACACTGACTTCTGAAAATCATAAACAAAATAGTCATGCATGGGACTTTCAAAGGGAAAGATATTGTCACCCACAGCAATTTAGAGCTCTGATCCACTGAAAGCATGGATTATCTCACACTCAAAACAGAAATGGATCAAAGAAATGTTAAGAAGTGAACTTTAAGCCTAACTCAACCTCACAAAACCGGCTTATAAGATGAGGTTTGCACCCACTTATGTACTATAAAATTGCATTATCTCTAGTTGATGTGGGACTTCCAACACACCCCCTCTGAGGTATATACATCTCGTGCGTGGGACTAGAAATGGATGGTGTGTTAGTGGCTTGATAACGGGTGGAACAGAATGTCCAAGAAATCTTGTTAGGATAAGTTTTTTTAAACAATGATTTTGATACCATATTAAGAAGTGGGCTTTAAGCCTAACTTAACCCCACAAAACTGACTGGTAAGGTGAGGTTTGCACCCCACTTATATACTATAAATTAAATATGAAGAGTCTCACTGTCGAATTAGTGGGCATTATCAGAAGTTTCAAGTAGTCAAATGGGAACTCTACACCCTCATTTTCTTTATCTCCAACATAAACAATAGTAATAGGGGGAGGGGTTGTTTAACAAAACTATTCTTAGGTTGCTGCAAACAAGTAATAACTGGCAAGATAAAAATTGCAATTATTAGGGTCATTAGAAAGATCAAATCAATATTTTCAGTCCAAAAAGAAAAATTAAGTAGGAAAATACATATAAAATAATATAAGCACATACACATTTTCATTCCAGTGTGCATCCACAGAAAATAGATATTCCACCTGTTCAGTGAAAAAAAAAAACTTACCAAGGCCGTGTAAGAGATCTTGTGTAAGACCTCCACTGTTGGAAAAAGGGTCTCCAAATCCGTTTTGCTCTTCAGAATTTAAGTAAAATCCTTCTGGCTGAAAGTTCTGATGTGTTTTTTCTCTTTTATTAGTACCAACCTCTATGTCTTCACTCAATACAACATCCCTAGATATATGCTTATCATTCATGATAGAGGCCTCTGAATCACGTTGACAATGGGACTCAGCCATGTGGGATTCAACTGAATTATACTGTTCTGACTGTCCAGTTTTATTGGTAAATGAGATCTCCATATGTGGGTTCTCTTGCAAGTCAAACTGGTCTGAGCTTCTCCACTGGAATTCTTTGGGGACAGAAGAATACCACAGCTCATAGAATGTCAAACCCATCATCATCTTTGACACAGGATCAATATCAACTTTGTTTTGTTCAATGCTAAAGGAGAAACCAAAAGACAAAAATAAATGAAAAAGGATAGAAAGAGCAAGGGAATAAATAAAATAAATTAGAACCTGGTGACCCCCTTATAACAATATTTTTTCAAACACTGACGTATACTTTAGTATTATTTAAGTGAAAACCACCATTAATGAAGGAAAACTATTGTGAATGGAAAGTTCATATTAGAAACCATTTTATACTTCGTTGCCAAAAGCATAACATGATAATTTGGTCTTGTTTGAATCAATTTGCATTTATTTGAGCGTGTATCTAGTACTTAACTATACCAGTAGGGTACTTACTAGCCAACCTAACCTATGTTATTATTGAAACTGCTATATTCTGTCAATGCATCACTTGGGCACTTCTTGAATGGTGAGAACACTTAATGCTAAGTATCTATCTAGGACATCAGACAATTCAAGGTATCTTTAAAACTCACCATAAGGACTAATCCATCCCCAAATTTTCAGGATGTGAGACCAATCCCAAATTATCCTTGTCATTGGGGCAGCGTCAATCATGTTGAATATTGACTTTATGCAATTATGTTTACATTGACAAAACTTACCTACTTTAAATGCTAGTAAACAAGGGAAATATTAAGTAGCATCATTCTTAATTAGCTTGCATTTTATAACAAGCAGTGAAGTACCAAGGTCTCTATAGTAATAAAATTAAGATACCATTCCAAACTGTCAGGAGGAATTGAACACCAATGATAATTACCATTAAAACCTTATCAACCATTATGAGAACTTTAGTTTTTTTTGAACAACATACAACCCTGATAAAAATATAATGACAATGCCAGGCAACCAGCTCACCACATTATATAGTAATGAGAAGTTATGAAATCATCCACTCTTGGCATCATGATTCAACACATATTATTCTGCAAAGAACAAGACATTAAAAATTTAAAAATTAAATTACATACCATAAAGCAAGCTGGTATGCATCCCCTGCATTGCCTTGCATAAGACAGAAAAAAATGAACTCAAAATGGACAGCGTATCTGCTCTGCTCCATAAACAAAATTCTACATTAAGAACTGAAGACTAAGCAATCAAGCTTACAATTTGAATTCATAATCTCAATTGCAAAACATTATTTATAATTCATTTATCAAGTAGAATTAAAGTCAGTGGACAGTTTGATGAGATTGTTTGCAATGGAAATGGTAGAGCTTCCCACCAGCAACTTTAAACATAACATGGGAGCAAACATATCTCACAACCTGATTGCTCTCATACAGCTTGCACGTGAAAAAAGTTAATAAGTAAATAATTTTAAAATTACTAAGACAGTCAAATCTAAAAACATAAAAGCCTTTTTGGTTTGAGAAAACATTTCTGTTTTCATCATTAATAATGAAAAACTGTCACCTTATTATTCATTCAGTTTCCTGTTTTGAAATATTGTTTTCATAATTTCCTATACTAACCTTTCAAAACAAGACACAAAGCGAAAACAAATTGAATTTTTTGAAAATATTAACGAAAATAGGAAATGGAAACAAAAACTTTTCCACAAGCATGCCTCTACCTAGATAACTTCAGAAATGCAGTTTCAACACTGAACAAAGAAAATTCTGAAAAAAAATGGAATTGAATAATCGAGGATTGAGGCAAGGCTTTCGGAGAAACTAAGTTTAAAAAATGTTATGTTATGCTATATTGTGGTGATGAATGGTGAACAATAAACTCAGCATGTAGCTAGTATTTAATAGTAGTAAAATTGTAACATTTAGCAAGTCAGGTCTCCCTGATTTCTTCAAATTAGTCCCAACTCCACCAAGGTAGAAAGGAAAAGGAAAAACAAAGTATTATTTGTTGAGTACTTGATGGCTAGCTATAGACAATTCACTGCCACCAGGATCATTGTTTTTCCTTAACTAGATCCTTCTTCCCTCTTTCAATTAGAGTTTTCAGAATATAACACTTTCAGGACTTGAAAGCGATTATTGAATCAGATAATTGAATCAGATAGCCTACCTCTCTCTTGTGAGTTACCATCATTGACAGTTTTATCAGGTTTAAATGATATATATGCTTTCTGTTTCACTAAGAAAAAAATTAAGGTCATAAATAACCTTTGGGTATTTTAGAACAAGCTGTATGTCAGAAACAGTTACTACCTGAAAAAGCAAATTCATAAACATTTAACAATAAAGGTAACCACTATAAAGCATTTAGTTGGGGAGTCTGAAACATACCTGTAAAGGCCAAGTCTTCATTGATCCAATTTTCTTCGACCAAATATCATAGAGGTTCTTGATTCTCGTGGGATTAATAGAATTATTTTTCACACGATTAAGAAGCTCCATTAAAACCTACACACGTATCAGCATACATGCCAGTGTTCAGAAACTAGCTAGGATATCAAGAACAGAAGAAATTATAACAAAAATATATAAAATCATATTAATCAAATAGGTAGCAATTATCAAACAAGTAAAAGAAATCATCACTTGGGAAGCAATAAAACTTGACACCACACCACATTCCCAATTCCACAAATAATAAGAGCAAAAGGAGGAGGAGGGTACCCAAAATTTAAGACGATTTCTGAAGGGCGAGGTCTCATTAAGTGTGCCCTTCATGTAGGCACTAAGAACACCACTGGCTTCGACCCAGTGATGCTGGTTGACGAGTCTGTGCAGCAGGTAGCGCAACCTCGTACGGTGTTCCTTCCTCAGAGGTTTGGGACCCAATCCCAAGACGTAGGAAGGCCTAGTAAGAGACAACAAGATTTTTTTTGCCAGCTTCTCTCGCGACCCCATTTCCCCTTCCTCGTCCACCATGAAACTCTTCCTCTTACGCTGCTTTGATTTCTTCGCCGTGGAACCGCCATTTATGGTCCCGGGTTCAGCGTCTGACAGATCAAATTCCATTGATAACAATTTAGAGACACTTTGCACTATCCCAATACAAGCTTCGCTTGAAGAAATAGTCAACTGCTTTTCAATGTATAATTCACAACTGATTTCTTTAATTCGAGATCATCAAAGTGCTTAAAGCCTAAACCATGTTGGTAGGGTTTAAGCACTTTGATAGGAGGTATTTGTTGGCAGTGCTGGGCGTGTTATTGGTGGGCTGGCACTGCTGTGGTGTCGGTAGTGTATGGTGGTGGTGCTGCCGGCGGTGGGGTGTTCGTTGGTGACCGGTTTGTGGTGCTGACCGGTTTGTTGGTGGGTTGGGGCTGCAGCTGGATGCGTTCTTGGTTTTTCTTTCTCCTTTACATAAACGCTGCACTGCCAGTAAAAAGTCACGTGCTCAAAACTTTCAAATTGAAGACCACTGTTTCTAGGACTTGTGACTTCTCCATTCATATAAATATAAATATATAAATGTATAAATATATTTTAACAATGATTAAAATTTAGATAACAATTAATTTTATGGAAATCCATAATAAAAACATTTCATTAAATTAATCACTCTAAATTTTATTTAACTAATAATAATTATTATTATTATTATTTCCCCTTTTAATCATTTCTTCCTTTTATAATTTAATATAATTAAAATTATTTTCAATTAATCACGTTCTATTTTAAATTAATTATATATACATATATTATTTTTTTTATTTAAAAAATAATCAATATTTGATTTTATATTAATTTTAATCATAAAAATAAAATCGTAATCTATATTTTAATCTATTAAAAATGTATTCATCTATAACATTTATTCACAAACTTCTATACAAATTTTCTTCAAAAATTTTCACTTTCACCACCTGATTTATTACAATGAAAACAGTCTTTTTTTTATTTTTTATTTTCTCTCTTTTTCCTCTCCAATACATTCATTCATTTTCCTTTAAATCATTTTCCAAAAACAAACACACCCTAAATAACAAACATGTTTTTTTAGTATATCAACTAAGAGAAGATAAATAAACTGAAATTGCCAACGGTAAGTTGGTGCATATAGGAAAATATGGGGTTCTAAATAATAAAGAAGAACATAGGAATAGTGAAAACGTGGTGCAAAACGAAAAACAGAAGCCCAACCCATAAGCAAAGGGAACATACCATCACTATATCCGCTTTCAGAACTTCTTCTAAATTTGCTCTATATTTGATTGATCTTGCTCCTCTGTGATTAATTTTTGCATGTTTTTTTCTTTGGTTCGTGCTGTGATGTTGAGTTTTTTTTTTGTTGTGTGTGTGTGAGGTGAGTGAATGAGGATGAAGGTTAAAGATGAAGCACGATGAATGGAGTGCAGAAAACGTGATGGTAGTTGATGTATGTTAAATGCCGTGAAGGATGGTGGAAAATTTTTGCGGAAGAAAAAGAAGAAACTCTGATGTGTGTGGCCCTGCAATCCGTTATAGTGTTGTCAGAAAATTCGTTGGGAGAGAGAGAAAAATATGACACGTGGGAGCCTGAGTATAGATGGATTGGGAGGGGTGTGGAAAATAATATAGTGAAGTGTGGAAAGAAATAAGAGTTGTTAACCAACAAAAAAAAGGTATAAAAAAATGTGAGAATGTAGTGTTTAAAAAGTAATAATTGGCTTGCTAGCGCACTGAAAATGGTATATGTAAAACGAGAAAATATGGCCTAACCTTTTTATTGAAATTCTTTTCTTTTCTTTTGTTTTTCTCCTTTTTCTTTTTCAATTTTTTTAATGATGATAAAAGCAAAAAAGAAAAGAGATATACGAATGATTTTTTAAAATTTTTAATCTTTTTATTTTTTAATCCAAAATTGATTTTTTTATGAAATTGTTTTTTACGAACCCTTATCCATATATTTCTTTTTTTGAACTTTTTAAAAATAAATTTTAGTTGCTAGAATGGAGTTGGGTGTTGACATCGGTGTGTATTATGTTTAAAGTGATTCATTATTGTTCAAGCCCAACAAAGTGGTATCAAGAGCAAGGTTTTGAGAAATCTTGAAAGCATGGCTGTCATGGATGGTATTTCAGGAAATCTTTCCGTCTTTGATGGGCAAGGTTATGAAGACTAGTGCATAAAGATGGAGACCATCTTTGGGTTCCAAAAGAAGTAGATGAAATTGTGAAAGTGGGTTTCCAAGAACCTGCCAAGAATGCCTCAGATGATCATAAGTAGTTATATAAGGTGAATAAGAGAGTTGATTTCAAGGCTAAGGTGCATCAATGTGTTTCTATGAATATATTTCAGAAAATCTCAAAAGCCATTACTATGGAACGAGCATGACAAACGTTGAAGCAAGCATATGGAAATGCATGAAAGACAAAAAAAAAAAAGGTGTGTCTACAATCTCTGCGAAGACAATATGAGCTTTTGTCCATGACAATCCAAGAAATAATTGCAAAATATTTTAACAAGATTTAAGTTTTTATTAACTCTATGCATTTGTGTGATGAAGAGGTGGAAGATATCAAAGATTGTGGAGAAAGTGCTTTGTACACTAACTCCCAGATTTTACCATCATTGTTGCTATAGAAGAATCAAAATATTTGGAGGCTATGATTGTTGAAGAACTGTAGAATTCTTCGAAGGCACACAAGCAAAAAGTGGTTGATAGGAAGAATAATGAGAAAATATTATAGCAAGCCTGGCAACCCAAGATTGGTTAAAACAATAGGGATTGTGGTGGCGATAACATAAGAGGTAAATGAATGTTCAAAGGAGGAAGAATTGAGGATAAAAATGGAGACTCGGCATACCAAGAATGATATGGCAATAATGGAAATGAAAGAAGAGATGGAAGTTAGTTTAGATGGAGATGAAAAGGTGGCAAGAAGACCTTTGATAAAATGAAAATATAATGTTACAACTGTGACAAATTTAGGCATTATTCATTTAAATGTTGGGAAGATAATGCATCCAAGAAAGGAAAGAATGAAGAAGAAGCCAACCTGGTGCAAGAAAAAGGAGGAGATGGGTCTCATTCAAGCCAAGCACAATTCCAAATTAGTTGCAAAGGAATTTCTGCAACAACATGGAATTGACTATACAGAGTTGTTTGCTCCTGTAGCAAGGATGAAAACTATGAGGTTGGTCATGATAGTAGCAAGTTCAAAAAACTCAAAAATTAGTCAAATGGATGTAAAGCCTGCCTTCCTTAATGACATTAGAGGAAGAGGTTTACACTTTACAACCACCAGGATTTGAAGAAAACAAAAGAGAACATCAGGTGTGCAAATTAAAGAAGGTCTTATATGGCTTTAAACAAACTCCTAGAGCTTGGAACAAATTGATTGACTTGGTGTTGTCCAGACAAAGCTTGGTAAAATATACCATGGAGTTTGGGATATATGTGAGAGCCACACATCACATAAACATACTTATTTTATATTTATATGTGGATGATTTGATCATCACAGGAAATGTGGAAGCAAAGATTGAAGTTTTTTAAAAGAATATGAAGTTTGAACTTGAGATGACAGACTTAGGCTCCTTAAACTACTTCCTAGTGTTGGAGTGCACACCCATAAGGGAGTATTTTTGCACCAAAAGAAGTATACATGTGAGATTTTGAAAAGGGTTTAAAATGGAGGAATGCAATGGGGGCATTAATCCGAGTAATGCTTGGCCTAAAGTTGACTGAAAGGAAGCAAACATAAATTGTTAATGCAACCTTATACAAACAAATTGTGGGATATCTTAGATTCCTATTTAATAGCCAACCAGATTTAAGCTTTGAAATAGGTTTGATAAGTAGGTTTATGCATGACCTTAGAGTTCCTCATATGGCTACTGCAAAGCACATTTTGAGGTACATAAAGGGTATTACAGAATATGAGATTTTATTTCCTAAGGCAGCAACATAATGAAGCAATTTTGGAGGGTTATTCTGATTTAGATTAGTGTGGAGACAAAGTTGAGAGAAAAAGCACTTTTGGGTATCTATTTTTGTACCTAAATGCGCCAATTTTGTGGTGCTTTAAGAGACAGAAGGTTGTAGCCCTTTCTTCACGTGAGGCAAAATACATTGCTACATTTGAGACAACTTCTCAAAGTCTTTGGTTGGAGGTTCTACTAGAGGAATTAAAACTAGTTTCTAAGAAACCAATTCGACTGCATATTGACATGGGAGAAGCAAACACAATGACACAAAGTTTCATTTCCTCCAAGATCAAGTGTGCAAGGAAAATATAAACCTAGTATATTGCTGCACCGAAGAACAAACACGAGACATCTTCACAAAGCCATTGAAGCAAGCTCGATTTGAGAAACTCAAGTAGCAATTTGGGATGACTAGCTTAGGGTTATTAGATTAAAATGGGGTGTTGTAGTTTGTAATCCAACTAACCTAGGTTTCTGTTATTTTAGTTACAAATAGAATAACCATGTAAATACATTTTTTTAATCATAATTGATTGATGAATGAGAACAATACCTCAATTTTCTCTACAACTATTTTTTCTTTGTATTCTTCTCCTTTCTTTGTGCCCCTTGTGTGTGAGGTGCCCATAGAAGCATATGTGTGTCCTGCATAGAGAAGAGAGATTAGTGAGTGAAGTGAGCACAAGAACAAGTAAGTGTGTGTGATAATGTAGATTTTTACCATTATCTAAGTTATCTTTTGTTAACAAAATCAAGTCCTCTTGAGCTTTTAACCCACTTAATCCTCAATTTTACTTTGCTTTTGTGAATAAATGCATTTTGGGTTACATTGATATAATTATACAACTAATCCCCATTTTTGTGTATAATTCAATGATAGGAAGCTTTTGCCTCCAACCAAAGAAGTTGTCAACCACAGAAGAAAGAAGAAAAACCATTTTGGAAGATTCAAAGCTATGTAGCAAACGTTGAGCATTAGAAAGCCAACATTAAGCGTTATTCTTCTCGCATTTTTAGGTACTAAGCACTAGTTGGCCAGCGTTAAGCGTTGATTGGCTCGTAAACTTCGACGTTGAGCGATGCGGGGATGACGTTGAGCGATATGGCCAATTTAACCTATTTCTTCTGGATTGCTCGAGGGCAAGACATCTTTGGACGTGGGAGGTGCAAAACAACACATTTTGGAGAGTTTGGAGGTCTGCCAGGGCTTGTGGAAACAACTTTTTCTTCCTCTTTGTATCACTTTTCTCTTCCATTCTTTCATTTGTAAGCTTGTGTTCTTCACGATAATGGAAAGCTAAACCCATTTTTGTTGGGGTTAGATGTAGCCACTAAACTCTTATGTAATTGCAATTTTTTTGAATATATATATGTGTGTGTGTGTGTGTGCCTCTTTCATTAAATGCTAGTATTCATGTTTCTTCACTTAATGCCTTCTTTGATTTGGCCATTCATTGCATGATATTTGGTTCATTAGGTGTGAAAATATCTTTAGAAACCTTGATTTGGAACAAGAAAACTCAATGGAGCTTATATCAAGGAATGAGGTTTGACCCATTGGTTGTCTTAAACCCTAGTGCATAAAGTGGGTTTGCTTACTAAGAGTTCAAGGGATTGACTCTTACTAAGGAAATTTAGGCTCAATCCATTAAGGAATTAGGGTTTTAGGGTTTGAGTAGATTTGTGGGTTGACATTAGCATATTGATGTAGATGTAAAATTTTATGTGGATGAGAGCGAAGTAGGTGAATTCTAACCCCGACAATACCAATTAATATCATTTCTAATCTCTTCATTGTCTAAGTGCCTTTAACTTCCAAAGTTCATCTTTAATCATTTATGCACAAATTTACTTTCTTACATGAAACTCAAAATTATGGATTCATTCTTTAGATTAAATTAGTTATTAATTTCGCAATTAATTAGTATTAGATTAGTCTCTTGGAAAACGATATCCCAATCTTATCGGTTACTACTTGCACGACCTGGTATGCTTGTCAGAGTCTTAACAGCGTGGCTCGACCTGGTATGCTTATCAGAGTCTTAACAGCGTGGCTCACTAAAGAGAAGAGAGAGACTTAACTGAGACATGATGTCTGGAGAAAGATCTAAAAGAAGTTGAAAGCAAGGTGCTTAGGCATAAAGAAAGAGTGAGAGATGTTTTTGTCTATGTGTGTATTGAGTTAAAAGTGACATATTATTCTTATCCAACAAATAATGTGTTTGTGCACTAGTTTTATTTAAAAAAGTATGTTATATTATATGATATGTGAATTATTTATGCATGTATTATAAACATTATTTTATTTTATAATTGTTAAAAACATTAGAAATGTTTATATTAAGACAATTTTTGTTAATAAATAATTATTTTATAAAATTACTCCACTCATTAATCCACCTAACTCAATTTTAATTAAATAATTAAATAAAAAAATAAATCTGAATCCCTTATGTATATATACACCACCCCATCATCCTAAACATTTATGCCTAAATTACCGAACATAGAAACAATAAATAATTCCTTCAATGTCGTCATGGCTCCATCAGGAACTGCAAAGACTCAGGCTCCAATGGCAGGCCACAGATGAAGAATCTCACATATATGTTTTTTGTTTCTGAGGGTAATCAATAATGGGGTGTTTGGAAGATAGTTTAGAAGAAAATAATTAAAAAGTGGTGCATAAGTAAAATAGATAGGTGTCAACAGTAACACCCCTCCCATTAAGCTAGTGTGTTCCCTTAAAAATATCACTCATTAAGCGCATATTAGATAAAAAAAAAAAACTATAATCTTCCAATATATACTTAAAAATAATAATAAAGTTATAAATTTAAGTTTTATTTAAGAAATCTACACAAGTTGAAAATGTAATTATGTTTAATGATATTACTAGTAATTAAAAAAAATACTTGTTTTTCAATAAATGTGTAGCTTATATGATAGTAGGCTAATGAATACATCTATTTGCATGAAGATTGAAGGAGTACTCTATACTGGTTAATATATTTCACAATAAAGTATAAATATAAAAAAATAGCATATATATATATATATATATATATATATATATATATATATATATATATATATATATATTTAAAATAGGACTATGTTTCTTATTATTAAGAAAAAAATGTATTCAAATGTCTTATATAAAGAACTAACTAGAGATATATTGAAAAATAATTTTTTTTCTGATCAAGCAATACTTAGATGAGTTCTTTCTGACGAATAATTTGAGAGAGGAAAAGATGATTCATTTGGATAGATTTTTGGATGAAGTTTATATTGTTTTTTTTAAGAGATTTGTATATGATAGTGAAGTAGATGTGAGAGAAAAATTTGTAAAAGTTTGTGAAGGATTTGACTGATGTAACTAATTAAAATATAACTAAATAGATAAAAAAGTAAGATTACTAAATTATCTTTGGTGTTAAAAATAAAATAAAATAAATTTAGATAAGTTGTAATTAGTTTTGAATTTTTTTTATGATAAAAAAAATTATTAATAATATTTATTATTTGAATAAAATAAATATTATAATATAATTAATTTTTTTAATGATATGAATTTCACAAATGGATTATTTTCCATAGAAGCTAACTTGTTAAAATGAACCATGCATGAAAGGTTATGAAGTTGGAATCGAATCCAAGTAAAAGGGAACTGCTTGGCTTCTTCAATAACATATTTGGTTCCAACAAAAATAGATTTAGTTCCAACTAAAATAAATTCAGTTTCACTATATAAGGAATCACTCTTCATTACAAACCTTGAGTAGTTTTATATCTTGAATTCGATTATTCTAATAAAACAACGATGGTATAATAGTAAAATACTAACATCCACTCTCTAATTTCATGTGAAAAACGGGATGTAAAATAGAGAATTATCCTACAAATCTGTGTCTTACCACACTCTCAATTCTAAAAAAAAAAACACAATTTTTTTTTTTTTAAATCTTATCGTATTTAAACAAGAATTACCTTTAAGATAACTCTTAAAGAAAAAAAGCAAACTAATAATTTTTTATTTAATTATATTTTAAGATCATAAAATTTAGAATACATATGAATCATCAAAATTAATATATATATATATATATATATATATATATATATATATATATATATATATATATATATCCTTAAATCTTTTTTTTAAAAAAATTAGTCATTAAACAATAAGTTTGAGAGACTAAAAATATTTTAAAAAAATATGCAGTCTTTTAAGTTTAATGTTATCAACTAAAAGCATTTTAAAAAAAAATTAAGAGACATTTATCTTAAATATCACAAACAAACAAAAAAAAATCAATTTTCTTGACTTATTCCAACTGTTCATCCTTGAATTTAGTCCAGTGCAACAAAAGATCAATTGTCAACTACAATCACATGACTTGTTAATCATTTCAGCCATGTTATTTTCCTTTCTTTCTGTGTTTTCTTGAAGCCATGACTTCTTCTGCATGATCAACACAAAACATTTACTACTAAGTAGAATGAAATAATGGTAGGTAAAGACTCCGATCATCACGTACATAACAACATTAATCCTTTTCCTTTTCCGAAGTCTAAGGTCACGCTAGTTGTTGACACTATTAATAACACGCTCTTTTTAAATATGAAAAAAAAAAACATACTCTCTCTGCTTTCACATTTTTCACAATGTCTTCTTCCATCTATTTCAATCCTTCCACAAGTCTCTCCTTGATTTCTGCCACAAAATTTTCTAACAGTCGGAAACTACCTAATTCACATTTCGTTAATAAAAGAACTAAATAATAATAATAATAATAATAATAATTATCTATTTTATCTAATTTTCTATAAAGTATTGTTCTTTCTTTACTTTTCCTCAAACACAATTCACGGTAATACATTATAATAACAATAAAAACAATTATCATAATTTTATAAATAAAATAGTAAGAAATACGCATAAAAAGTATTCTTTTTATTAATTATTATTCACATAAGTTTAGGTGTATGCCAAATTCTAATAAATTTCTTCGAAATTAAAAGTTAGTATCTCAAATTGATATTCGTCTTCTTTGACAAAGTGAGTCTTATCCTGAATTTGACAGAGTAAGTGACAACTAATATGTCACTTAATGTATTGCATCACCAAACTATAACTGTTAGATAATTTCATCATATATGAAACACTAAAATGAAAGATAGATGTATTACTTTGAAGTATTAATTTTGAATTTCAACATTTTTGAAAATTGATTAAAACACGATATACACTCTCAAGTATCCACACCAAAAAAATAAAAAAAAATCAATTCAATCTTGTTTGTAAGAGAACTTCACCTTAACTTTATACTTCTTTTTTATACTTACATAATATATTTATATATCGTAACCAATAAATATACTTTAAGAATAATATTAAAAACATATTTTTCATTATCATAGTTTATTTATTTTTGAACTTAGTGATTTTAACAAATGATTCGTTTTTAACTTAAATGATTCTTCTATCAGCATTTTTAACTTGATGATTTTAACAAATAAGTTATTTTTAACCTTTAAATTAAAAAATAAAAAAAAATATATAAGAAATTATTCTAAAGAGTTATTTTAAAATGATTTGATATTCCTTTAATATATTATGTAACTTAATGTTTATGATATATCGTCTAGTGTTTATAGTTTATATTTCTTTATAATAAATAATATAATTATAGTGAGATAATTAATTTTGAAGAGAGGATGATAGTACATACCTGTTTTACTTAACTTTGCTCATCATCTATTAAATGGTATAAATCATGACAAGATTGACTTGATTTTGGTAGATTTTTAAACACTTGGTCATAGTAGGTACCTTTTGAGTAAAGATTATTTCGTGAATTAATTAAATCCAATATGACAAAGAAAAATATATAGAATCATAAATAATATATTTTTTAATTATAAATAAAATATTAAGTTAATAACTTCTAAATAATATGATCGAATAAAAAAATATTACTAGAGTTGGTTAAACAGTAACACGAATCCATATATTAGTTTTTTATTAAAAGTAAAAGAAAATATAAAATTATTTTTAAATTTGATTTTATATTTTGTAAAATATGTTCGACAATTTAGTTGACACCACTACAATTGATTTAATCAGTTTCATAGCAACATTTAAATAAATAAAATGTTTAATTATGGTTGAAATTTCTAATAAATTTAAAAATTTTGGATTAAGTCTGTACAGTTTAATTTGTTTATTAATTGTGTAACATGTGTAATGTTCCATTTAAATAATAACATAATTAAATGAAACATCACAAATAATAATAATAATAATAATAATAATAATAATAATAAAAGGGCATTCTCATGAAGTGGAAATGTCACTCAGTTATCCAAAATATTTGGAACAGGGAACTGAGGCACATCACGATGTCATTAGCAAAACAAAATAAGAGTTCAACAATATTCAAAATAAATGCTCAGAGAGCAGGGTAATACATTGACTACAACCCTAAAAGAAAAAACTCGAAGTTAAGAGGATCCGACAAAAAACAAGCTAAGCGGCAGAATCTTCATCACTCTAATGACCACGAAGAGTTCTCACATCTGCTCACATCAATAAATTGATGATCATTGCAAAAGGAGAAAAACCACACATAGAACATACAAATAAACAGAAAGGGTAAGCTAGAGTAAAAAGGTTTTTATCATGCAATTGAACATACAATTTAAAAGTCAAGCATACATAAATCCACCAAGCATATAATGACCGACAAGCAAGACACTAAGACTCAAAGACACGATTATCCGGATACATATAATCAGTCGGATTCACTGGATGCTTGCACTTGTGGTGGCCTCTATTGCTCTGTAGAGCCATTGCCAATGGGTTTCACCCTACCACGCATAAGGTTAGTCTTCAAACATCTAAGGTCATTATCCTGCCAAAGACTAGGGCCTCCTGCTACTCTCACCACTTGAGTCAATACGCTCTACGTGAGACTAACTAACTCTTTAGAGTGTCAGGATGCAATCTTACTTGAATCCTTACTAAATTATATAATGAGGCACCACCACGAACCTTCATGGAATTACGTCCTAACCATGAGGCACCACCATGAGCTCCCACTAACAAGGGCCATGAAGTTACGTCCTGACCAATGAGGCACCACTACGAAACCATCATGGAATTACATCTTGACCAATGAGGCATCACCATGAGATCTCACCTAGAGATTCATGGAATTATGTCCTAAACCACACCAAAATCATGTCTCACCAACCAAGCATAAAGTTTGCATGCATACCAATTCCATGCCAATATTTATAACCAACCATCCAATCGGGTTCCATACAAAAATCATACCAAATTCATCAATTCCAGCCCATTATGTCATATATAATACATACAAGGCATCATACATGACTTTGTAAAGTAGCACACCAACCAAACATTAGAAAACATACATTGAAGCAATCAACACTATCAATCTCGCTCAGGCGAGAGGAACCCCTTGCTCAAGCTACCAGATCTCGCCTGGACGAGATTGCAATTGTGGGCACGTTGAGGTCTCGCTTAGGCTAGCCCATCTCACTCAGGCGAGACTACTCTTGCTCAAGCGAGTGAGCTTCGCTTAGGTGAGCCCTCAAAACAGAGAAGGGGTGAGCTGCTGATGTTCTCGCTCAGGCGAGAGCTCCTCGCTTAAGCGAGAGCCTTCGTTTTGAGCGACCAACCCGCTCAGTTGGGAGAGTTCAGCAGAACTCAACAATTCCCATGCGTGCCAAACCAGATTCAATCCATTCCAGCAGTACAAAAATCATATTTTCACGCAACCAACAACATATATCAAGCACCCAACACGTAAAATCAACCAAACAGGCATATGAACTTGAAAACAGTAAAATCCTAGCTTCCCTTACCTTATCAAGAGCTATTGTGAGGGGGTTTAAGTAAGCAAAATGGTACTACAGCTCCAAGAATAGCTTCGTAAGTTGGAAGCATGGATACAAGAGCAAGAATGAGTCTATAAGGATGACTCAAGACATAACAGTGCAACTGGCAAAGGAAAAGAGAAGAGAAGAGTGAAGTCTAACTTACATGAGGGAAACACACTGCAAACTTGGAGAAAAAGGGGCTCTCACTCAAACCCTAGCAGAGCACTATTGAGAGAAAATGAACGTGAGCAAGGTACTATTTTCGCAAAGTGAGCTGAAATGAGTGGGTTAGGACTGTTTAGGGTCTTGGACACCCTATGGACCACCCTTAGGCCCAACTGATTAGGACAGACCTTTAAAATTAGAGTAGAAAATAAAGTGGCCTTACAAGGTGACTATTAATATTATTATCTTACCATATCATCATCGTATAATTTTATAATTTTCTAATTTAATATTTTTATAAGTTTATATTATAAAATTATAAAATTTGTGACGATAATTAAGTAAAGGGGTCACATGTTCGATTAATACTTACATCATGAAAATAAGAGAAAAATTAAATACAAAGATTCAATTGAAAAATATAATCACTTTAATAGAGACATTAATTGTTTTCAAATTTATTACAAACTTAAAATTTATCTAAGTCTTTTTTTTTTTTTTAGTTA
>Ga0209589_1007479_pt1 | contig 17522 bp, 5 predicted proteins | sample CowpeawhiteBW_FD_187525 | JGI IMG/M metagenome (GOLD analysis project Ga0209589, IMG submission 187525) | Root nodule microbial communities of legume samples collected from California USA - Cow pea white BW (SPAdes) (version 2) | ecosystem: Host-associated > Plants > Roots > Nodule | place: USA...
ACTACAGCCCAATGCACCCCAACCCATCACCCTTCTCCGTCCATTCATACTGGGTGGGTTGTTGCCAGTGGGAATCGAACCCCCAACCTGACCTTTAACACCTCTGGCTCACCAGCAGATGCTACCAGCTGCTGGTAGCATCTGCTGGTGAGCCAGAGGTGTTAAAGGTCAGGTTGGGGGTTCGATTCCCACTGGCAACAACCCACCCAGTATGAATGGACGGAGAAGGGTGATGGGTTGGGGTACATTGGGCTGTAGTAACCTGACAGCCTCTGGGACCCGAGGAGGGGTAGCCAGGGATGTTACACCACCTGCAATATCATCTTCTCCCGTGAACCGCGTACACAATCATCGCCAAACACAAACAAATAGGGTGAGCTAATATCACACAATCATATGTATATACAGCAATTATATATCCAATTAATTATACCAAAGAAACTGCCCTTCCTTCATCCCACATGGCCACAACCATGTTTTGATATCAAAAGCACATAAAAGGAAAATCCACCCTTTGAACTGATTACTCTATACTAGGTGAATGAGAGTTGGCTTCATCTCCATATTGGTGGCATTGACTGTTGGCCAAGCAATACTATTGAAATTGATAGGGCTTGTGAAAACTGCATAATCTTCTAAAGTGCGTCTTTCACGACCTCTACCATCGCCATGAAGATTTTCATCCATTTCTTCCTCTGGAGATGAGTCAAGAATCTAAGAAGTAGAATGAAGATTGTGTGAAGAAGAAGGATGAGGGGCAACTTGTTGTGCTAGAGCTCGTTGTCGCCGTGTGACACTTTTTTTTTCTGCGGGTAGTTTTCTTTATCTCAAGATCAGCAATAAGTGGTTCTAAAGACCTAGTCCTCCTTGTACGGATCTTACCCTGCATACACTAGACAACAACAAGCTCGAACTACAAGTTAGCCCAAAACAATGAATATGTACTTACTATAAAAGTAGTAAAATATGTACAAAAGAATAAAGTCTAAATAGGTTAAAAATCACACAAAAGTCAAGTATTAGACACGGGTCCTCGGCAACGGTGCCAAAAACTTGTTAAGACTTTGGTAAGTGTACCAAGTCACACAAATAGTAACCGGTAAGACTGGGATATTGTTTCCCAAAAGACTCGTGTATACTAAATAATCGTGTAATTAATAACTAATTTAAAATAAAGAATTAATACATAATTTGAGCTTTTGTGCAAGAAAGTAAATTTTGCATAAACAAGTAAAAGGTGAACTTCGATGTTTGAAAATCTTAGAAAATGGAAAAGACTAAAAATGAAATGGATTGATATTGTTGGGGTTAGATTTCACCAACTTCACTCTCAAGCATATAAAACAGACAACTCTTCTCCATTAAGTTACTAATGTCAACCCACAAGTTTACTAAAGCCTTAATCTCTTAGTTGAATGAGCTTAGGTTTCTTTATTAAGAGTCAATTCCTTGAATCCCTAAATAAGTAGACCCACTTTACGAAATAGGTTTTAAGACAACTAATGAGTCAAGTTCCATTCCTAGATACAAGTTCCATTAGGTATCTTGTTCCAAGCCTAGGTTTCAAAAGATATTACCCAATACCTAATGACCCAAATATCATACAATAATGGTCAAAACAAAGCAAACATTAAGTAAAGAAACAAAGATACTAGCAATTAATGGAAGAAGCATATATATATATATTCAAAACATTCACAAATGCATGGGAGTTTAATGGCTACATCTACCCCCAACAAAATAGTTTCGCTCTCCATTATCATGGAGAGCATAAGCTTACAAAATGAAGGTGGAAGAGGAAGGAGATACAAAGTTGAAGATGGGAAAGTTCCCACAAGCCCTAGCAGTCCTTAAAGCGTTCCAAATCATGTTGTTCGAGCTCCAAAACGTCCAAGATGAGTTTCCCTCGTGAAAACACAAAGAAATAGGGTCAACTTTCCACATCAGCAAAAAAGAGAAGGAATTTGTGTCGTGAGCCGCCTGGCAGCCCGGCGGTCTCCTGGTGCCACCAGGCAGTGATTCCTTGGAATGATTGACGCCTAGAACTAGTTGTGATTCGCTAGGCGATGGCTATTTCTTCCATATTTTCATGTTTTTAAACTTCTTCTTGTTGCTCAAGCTCACTCACTTGACTAGGTTTTTGGAACAAAGCTTTCAATCTATAAAAAGATACAAAATTTGGGGATTAGTGGTAAATTAGATCAATGTAACTCAAAATGAATTTATTTGCAAAAATAAGATAAAATTGAGGATTAAATAGGTTAAAAGATATGGAAGAGTTGATTTTGTTAATAAAATAAGACTTAGATAATGGTAAAAATTAACATTATCACAGGATCCTTAGCGTAGATCACATTTGTGAGGTTGGTTCTTCAAAAAGATGAAATTTTAATTAGGAATTTGGAAGAGAAAAATGGGAGATTTTGAGAGTACAAGATTTTAAAAATAAAAGGGACTTTCCTGAGAAGAAGAGAATTGGGGCTCACACTTGTCTGCTTGTCTAATTAGGTGAGCCTACTAATAAGCAAAGAGAGGTAGAGTGAGACTTTTAACATTCACTTGCACATAAATCTGTTAAATCATGATAGTCTATTGGAAATATCAAATGAGATATAGGCTTTTAATAATGAAACAAAAATAATGATACGTGAAAAAAAATAAAACTTCTAATATTTACCTCAATAAAAAGTCTAAAAATACAAAATCAAAATAAATATATAAATATGATAATAATATAAAATGTTAATGTAATATTATCTAATAATAGTGAACAAGAAAAATAAGGTAAAAGGCCTATTGAGATATGGAGGCCCGTTTCCGATTGCAGCTCAAAATTTAGACAAAATTTATATATAATGGAAGCAGAAAGAAGATGGTGGGAGAAAAGTAAAGCAAAAGAAAAATTGAAAGCAGCTGACTAAAAATCCTTAAACCCCAAGATCATTTCCAAACCAAATTATCTTTGGAACCTAAAAACTAATCTTCAGCCAATTAACTATTTTATTTCCTACAAATTTAACATGCCTTGTTTTATAGTCAGTTTAGACGAAAACCGTTTTTAAAATTTAAATTTAGACAGTTTAAAATTTTAGTGATTAGGAAAACCAAAATCACCATAAGCGTCTACGAAGAAGGATAAAAATAACATTTTGCAAATTATGTAACAACAAAATATTTTTTTAATGTAATAAAGAAAACAAAGGGAGTTAAAATTGTGAAAAAGACATATTTAAACATTTTTTATTAAGTTTAAAATATAAGTAAATCCATATTTACAAAATAAAAAAATATTGTTTCCTAAAATAAACATTATTATAAATAAAAAATTATAATTGATCTTTAAAATTTAGTTATCAATATTTTGATTATTAAAGAATTAGTTTATAAATTGATCATTAAACACTAACTATCAATGTTTTGGCAAAAAAGAGAGTTAGTCTCTAATCAATTATTAACCAATTTTAATTTTTTATTCATAATAATCACTATTCAGTAATCAATAATTTTTTATTTTATAAATTAATATTTAAACAAATCACTATAAGAATTAACAATTTTTTATAATTAAAATTAATTATTATTAAAAAAGTTTCCTGTATACTACGTAAATAAGATGATTAATGTCAATACTATTCTTCAATATAAAATACATGAATATATATATATATATATATATATATATATATATATATATATATATATATATATATATATATTCGTACACATTAATAATTATTTCAAACAAGTGTGTGGATTACGCATCTAACAAATTTAAACAATATATAACATAATTCAAAAAATGAGTAAAACACCAAATTTCCTAGATTTTGCATTACTGTTTATCTTTATACTTTATATAAAAGAATATTTTACTTTTAAGTTTTCATACTATTCATTAACTCAAAGATTTTGTACTTTTATTTTGCAGCGGCTATTTTTAGTATCCTAAAAGGTGAGTTCCTCTATTTACATATGTACATATTGTTTAAGTAAAAAGGAAAGAGTTTACTTTGTCTCTATCACAGGTTCCATCCTCTATTTCTATATGTTATAAATAATAGGTATGATGGAATAAGTTTCTTTATAAATATAATTTTTTTGAAAATATATATATATATATATATATATATATATATATATATATAATAATTTTTTTTCTTTTTTTTATATATATTTTTAAAATTTTTATTTTTATTTTATAGATTCAACTTTATCTTTCTATTTTTCGTTTATAGAAAAATACTTACAAAAAAAATTGTCCAAATATAACTAAGGTTATTTGTACGATTCTTTCCAAAATAGTTCTATAATAGTTTCGCACTATTATTAACTTTTTATTATGATGACATCTATCCTTTGACTCATGAACACTTCTAATATACTTTTAAAAATAGCAATGTGTATATGTGGTAAGCGAGTCATCGCTCTTTTTTTCTATTGAAATACGTGAACAACTTAATATGTTTTATTAATATGGTAATAACAATAATAATATTAATAAAAACATAAATAATATAAAAATTTAAGTATTTTATATTATGTTAATAAATAAAAATTAATAAGTTGTTACTTTTTGGTTAAATTATTCTTTTTGTCCCTCTATTTGTCATGAAATTTAACTTCACAGTTTGACCAGACGGTGTTAAAGTCAACGCCACGTGTCCATTTCTAGTTTTTTTGATTTTTTTTTTGAATTTTTTAAATTTTTTACAAGTGTCACTTCATAGCTGTGCCACGTGTCACACTTTGACACGTGGCACAACTGTGAAGTGACACGTGTAAAAAATAAAATATTCAAAAAATTCAAAAAAATCAGAAATTGACACGTGGCGTTGACTTTAACACCGTCTGATCAAAGTTAACGGTGAGGACCAAATTGAGTCATTTTTAAGAAAATGAGGACCAAATTGAGACAACAAAAAACTTGAGGACCAAACCGAAATTTCATGACAAATAGAGGGACCAAAAGAGTAATTTAACTTTCCTTTTTTATCTTAAAAAATGTATCAATATTTGTTTTTTATTACAACCTGATAAGATTTGTTATTAATTCGCAGGATTGGCTAAGGTAATATTTAGACCAAATCAATATGTTTTTATTAATTTAGATGAAAACTATGATGAAAATCGGTATGAACCAGGATTTGTTAGCTTGGGACACTATGTTATACCATACTTCATAGTTAGATATTTTGGTGGCATGATATTGTTTATTGTTCTTTTGGTATACAAATGGAGAAGAAGACATTTGTCTCTGTATGAAAATATCGAAAATTATTTAGAGAAAAATAGCTTAATTCCTATTCGATACTCATATAAGGAGATTAAGAAGATGACCAGAGGTTTCAATGAAAAATTGGGAGAAGGAGGTTATGGATCTGTATTTAAGGGAAAGTTGCGTAGTGGACCTTGGGTTGCCATAAAAGTGTTACGAAAATCAAAAGGTAACGGACAAGACTTTATCAATGAAGTTGCAACAATTGGAAGAATACATCATCAAAATGTAGTGCATTTAATTGGATATTGTGCTGAGGGCTCAAAACGTGCCCTTGTTTATGAGTTCATGCCCAATGGATCTCTTGACAAATTTATATTTTCTAAAGAAGGAAATATACATTTAACCTATGACACAATACATGATATAGCAATTGGAGTAGCACAAGGAATTTCATATCTACATCATGGATGTGAGATGCAAATTTTGCATTTTGACATCAAGCCCCACAACATTCTACTTGATGCAAAATTTACCCCAAAGATTTCTGACTTTGGATTGGCAAAACTATATTCAACAGACAAAAGTGTTATGACTATGACAGCAGCAAGAGGAACAATCGGGTACATGGCTCCAGAATTATTTTATAAAAACATTGGAAGAATATCACATAAGTCTGATGTTTATAGCTTTGGAATGTTTCTAATGGAGATAGCAAGTAGGAGGAAAAACCTAAACCCCAATGTAGAGCATTCAAGTCAACTTTACTTTCCCTTTTGGATTTATGAACAACTTGACAAAGGGAAAGATATTGAAATGGAAGATGCCATAGATGATGAGAACAAAATAGCAAAAAAGATGATCATAGTTTCACTTTGGTGCATACAATTGAAACCAAATGATCGTCCTTCCATGAATAAAGTAGTGGAAATGCTTGAAGAGGACATTGAAAACTTGAAAATACCTCCAAAACCTTCTCTATATCCTCATGAAACATTGGAAGATGGTCAAAGAACAAGCTTTAACCAAACAACAGTTTCTGACTTTGTTAGTTCTTCAAGTTTCCATGGAGACCGTGACTAATACTCCACTAAATGAAAGTTTTTGATAATGTATATTAATTATTTATTTGCATCCAACTTATTTGACTTGAACATTTTTCTTCTATAATGTTTACATTGTGTGAGTTATTTCCAATTGTTTTAATACTTCATAGTTTGGTATACCAAATTTAAACATTTGTTTAGCTTTTCGATAGTTCATTATACCATGGTATTCGTAGCAACCTAACTTGATCCAATATAATAACACTACAAGAAAATCCCTAAATAACAATAAACTTTAGTGACCTAAAATAATTAGTCACTATAGTGATCAATTTAGATATTAATTTAAAAACTAAAATATATTGGTAACTAAAATAGTTTCTAAATTAGTCTCTAAATTTGTCACTATAATGAATTGGTATCTAAATTGGTTACTAAAAATAGCTATCAAGGTTTTGGCTACCAAATAAATTTTTCTCTAAATTGGTTTCTAATAGTGACCAATTTAGTGATCAATATTTTTGGTAGTCAAAACTTTGGTAGTTAATGTTAGTGACTAATTTGGAAATTATTTAAGTTATCAATAACTTTTAGTTTATAAATTGATACCTAAATTGATCACTGACTAATTATTTTGTGTCACTGAAATTGGTCATTAATTAGAGATTTTCTTGTAGTGTAACGAGTGAGAAACTAAATTCGGTTAAAAATAATAAATTAAACAAGTATATTTTCTGCTAAGTACTACTAGAAAATGATAAATAGTGACAAATTTCAATGACAAAAAATATTAATCACTATTAGTGACTAAACTTATTTTCCTAAATTCGTGACCAATTTGGTGATTGGATTCTCTTTCAAAAAAAAAAATACTAACTAAAACTTAGAAAAGCTAGACATTTTTTTAAGTGAATAATTATACTTGAGAATAGTTTTAATATATATATATATATATATATATATATATATATATATATATATATATATATATATATATATATATATATATAAAATTTATAAACTAAAACTTACCGGTAACTAAAATAGTTTCTAAATTGGTTTTTAAATTAGTCACTATAGTGAATTGGTCTCTAAATTGGTTATTCATTAGCTAACAAGGTTTTGACTATAAAAAATATTGGACTTTAAACTGGTCACTATTAGAGACCAATTTTGGCTACATCCAATATTCTTTTAGTCATTCACATTAGCTACTAAGATTTTGACTACATCTTTTAGTCATTAAATTTGTTCACCATTTATTACTTTTCTAATAATAGTGACCAATTTGAATACCAATTTTTGGGTAATAAAATAGTCACTATTATGAATAAAAAAAATTATAATTGATCTTTAAATTGGTTACTATAATTTAGCTACCAAGTTTTGGCGACCAAAGAAATTAGTTTATAAATTGGTCACTAAACATTAGAATTAATTTCTAAATTAATCTCTAATTAATTAGTGTTCAATTTAGTGACCCATTATATTTTGTTATTCATAATAATCACTATTTTAGTTAACATCATTTTCTTTTTATAAATTGGCGTCTAAATTTGTAAGGCCCACTTTTTCTGTCCTTAATGCTTAAGGGCCTAGCATCATCTGTTGGGCCTAAGGGCCAGCCCATAGGGTGCCCCAAAGACCCATTTCAGTCTCTTCGTTTCCATTCTGCCTTTACTTTGCAAAACAACTCCTTTTCTCAATAACTCTTCTCTCCAACAGAGCTTTGTTAGGGCATAACTAGTTCCTCCGTTGGGTAATCGAATACTACTTCCGAGTAAGTAGAACTCTAGACCCTTATCCCTTTTTACATTTCCTCTTCTGTTTGGAAGCTCTAGTTCTGCTTTGACCTCAACTAGGATCTCAGTTTTGTTCTCCTTGCTTGTTTTTCCAGTTCTGTAAGCTGCCATGTTTCATGGTGCTCTTCTTCGAGTGTTTGTGCAGATTTGCTAGCGTTTTCCAGGTAAAGGAAGCTAGAACTCAAAGATTTTCAAAATGTCTGCTTGGTTTTCGATTTAGATTGAGTGTGAAATATACTGGATTTGTGTTGTGTGTTGTGGGGATGATTGATGCTTGCTTTGGACTCTATTGGCTGGTTTGCATGCGCGAGCATGGAGGAACCTTGCTATTTTCGCCCAAGCGAGCAAGTCTCACCTAGGCAAGAATAGCAGAAGTTCGCCTTAGGTTCCTACCGTAGTTGTTGCTTAGGCTATGTGCTTCTGTTTGAGCGACGAGTGATCTCGCTCAAGCGAGGAGGTCTCGCCCAAGTGAGGATTCATGAGAGCCTGATGTGCTTCGCTTCAGTTGTAGCTTAGGGGAGGGACCTCACTTTGGGCGAAGAGAAATCTCGCTCAGGCGAGGAGATCTCGTTCAAGCGAGAACTCGCGAAACCTAAAGTGCTCTATGTTGGCAGTCTCACCTAAGCGAGAGCCTAAAGCTTGAGCGAAAGACCCCTTTCGCCTGAGTGAGGGCCTATGGCTTGAGCGAGACTAGTGCAGGAACATGCTCTAACGCTGTTCTCTTCCATGTTTTTGGTTGTTGGTTGCATGATTGATTGGATTACCCTATTTAAAGCGTTAAGTATGTGAAAATATGCATGTATTATTTGATTGTATGTACTTGAGTTGAAGAGTTTGGTATGAATAAATTCATGAATCCTGGTTGGTTGGTTGTTTGGATATTTGCGTGAGATTGTTATGCTTGATAAATTGTGGTTGGTTAAGGAGACATGGTCGTGGTATGAGTTTGACATAATTCCATGAAACTCTTGGTGAGATTTCATGGTGGTGTTGGATGTGATGGACGTAATTCCATGAATCTCTTGGTGAAATTTCATGGTGGTGTCGTAGTGTATATAATTAGGTAAGGATTAAAGTAAGGAGTGCATCCTGAAACTCTAAAGAGTTAGTTAGACTCATGTAGAGCGGACTGACTCAAGTGCTGAGAGTAGCAAGAGGCCCTAGTCTTTGGTAGGATAATGGCCTTAGACGTTTGAAGGCTAACCTTGTGCGTGGTAGGGTGAAACCCATTGATAATGGCTTTGTATAGTAGTAGAGGCCACCACAAGTGCAAGCATCCGGTGAATCCGACCTATTATATGTATCCAGAAAAATTAAATCTTAGAGTCTTGTTGTTTGCTATTACATGCTTGGTTGATTGATGTGTTCTTGACTTTTAAATTGCATGCTTAATTGTATGATAAAAACATTTTACTCTAGCTTACCCTTCTTGCTTGTGTTTGTCTTCTTGTGTGGTTTTCCTTTCTGCAATGATCACCAATTCCTTGGTGTGAGCAGATATGGGAACCCTTGGTAATCGCAGTGACGATGAGAATGCTGCAGCTTAGTTGGTCATAGGTTGATGTTGGGCTCATGTTTGAAGGACTTTGGTTATTGTTCCTGTGGAGAACAAATAAGAGATGTCAGACACAAACATTACCTTACCTCAATCCGCAATCCTTATGTCTTGCCACGTCATGGGCTAGGCCCCTGTTTGGGCCGCAGGTGGGCCTGGGCCTTGGTCCAGGTCGCTTAGTTCGATTATCGTGGGTCCTTGGGTTTTTGCTAGTAGTGCTATGAATTTGTGAAGTTCTCGCTTAGTTTCCTTAAGTTACCGGCTTAGGTCGGTTACTCTTTAATGGTTTAGGCCGGTTGTTGCTCTTTTAGCGGCTTAGGCTGATTACTTTTATTTGCTCAGCATATATATGGTGATTATCTGTGTCCTTGGGAATTATGTAGACGGATTTTATGGTCATGGTCAGGCTAAGCCGCCTAGGTGTAGTACAATTATATTGTAATTTCTTGCTCCATGAGCAAGCTTTTGGACATCGGTTGAACCTTTTATATTCTGTTCCTGGCATTGTATAGTGTCTTTGCTTTCCTCTTTGGTATGTTTGGATGACTGTAAAATCCTTTATACTTTGACCCTCATGCTCTTTGGATATTATAAACTATGCGATGTTTTATTTAATTAGATTTATCTATTAATTAGGATGTTACAAAATTTGTCACGATAGTAACAAACAATTTTTTGTCAGTAAAACTGATTATTATTTAAAAGTTTTCTTGTAATGTATATTTTAAATTGTATTTTCATAATTTTTCAACTACACTGTTTTTAGCTTATATATTTTTTTAATATTAAAAAATATAATATTTTATTATAAAATTATTAACTAAAATATTTGAGTAACGAAATTTTATAAAATTGTAAACTAAATTTTTTGTCTCAATTGTAAATTCATAACGTATTTTAAATTATTAACACTAAATTTAATAATTTATTATTTTTATTATAGCCTTAAAATAGTTAATGTTAATTTAAAAATTAAAATTTTAAAGTAATTTTTTAATATTTTAAAATTTATTTAAGCATAAATGTAAATTAATAATATTGAATTCAGAATATTATTTAAACTGAAAATTTTACTATTTAATTTAATATTAATGTAATATCAAAACTATTTTTATTATATAAAGTAATTAACTGATATTGAAATTAAAAAAATCACCTCAAAATTTCACTTAAGAAGTTTTAATTAAAAAATTTCTTAGCCCTTTGCATAATAATGTCTCAACTTTGTTGTTGTAATGTCTCAGCTTTGCAAAACCAATTCCTTCATTGAAATGGAAGCTTTTCCTGAAAGAGCATTGTCACATCTGGGTGCAAATGAATACCCACATATTTCTCACAATAAAGCTATTCACATCCTTAACGCACTGCAACTTATGGTTCGTCTCCTTCCACACATTTCTCTTAATTTTGTCCCCTTTAAGTTCAATACATCTCTTTTTATTTACAAATCATCTATTTATTGCTCTTATTTTCATATTTTCACATTGACCCAAATCGGGTATTGGCATTGCAAAATATTATTTGTGTTCTTTGTATTATTTTGAAGGAGATTTATTAAATCTCGTTTTATGTGATCAGCTTAACCATCTTCAAATTTGTTTCTTATTGGTGTCTTTCTAGTTCAATATGTATATTAACAAAGCCAACTGTGTTTCTCTATTTGCATCAGGAGCAAAACTAATTTTCTGAGTGTTCCTTATTTTGTTTCTAACATAGTTTTCACATGTTAAAATCATTAGCAACTCTATTGGTTATATTAACTTGATTTGTACCTCTTATCACTATAAATAATAAGATTTTCTTTCACAAAAATTGAGTGATAAATGTAAATTTTATCACTATTTATACTTTATTTGTCACTAATTTCTTATTTGTCCCAAATAGTATTCACAATATTACAAAATTAAAAAGTTGTCACTATAAATATAAAATTAATAGTGATAAATATAAAAATATTTATTTGAAAATATAAAATATACATGTCACAAACAATTATTCAATAATATAAAATGTCATTCGATAGAATTATTTTTATTTTAAAAATAATATAATTCATAAAAAAGTATTCAATGTTTAGTAATTAATAATAATCATATAATATTAATTTTAATTATAACATTACAATTGTTAAAAAAAGTAAATTATTTTTCTTTTGTAACAATAATAGTGAATATAAAATTTGTAACTATTTATAAATAATTTGTAACTATTTTTTAATTTATCATTAAAATGACAAAATATACTTGTCGAAAATAATTATTTATTGATATAAATATTATATGATAAAATTATTTTTTATCTGATAAGAAATTTAGTTAATGTTTATAAATTAAGAATGATCATATATAATATTAATTATTATTATTATTATATTATTAGTAATAGTAATTGTTAAAGAAAATTAATTTACATTAGAAGTTGAACTAAGATCTTCCATTCAGAGATACTCTATTTCTACTATGCCACTTTATAATTACAATTTTTATTATCCTAATATATTATATTATCTATTAGTTCATAACTTTTATACTTTGTATTATTATATAATAATAACATATCCACTTCAAATTAAATTTAACATATAGTGTTTGAATTATTACCATTATATATATATATATATATATATATATATATATATATATATATATATATATGAATAAATAAAGTAAATAGTTATAATTAGTATTATCATATTTTTATTTTAGTTTATTTTTATGTTTATTGTTATTTTATTTTTGAATTTGATTTAATATTTCAAGTTTTATTCAGTGGAAAAGATAAATAAATGGAAATCTTAGATATTTAGAAAGATTATCGACAGAATGAGTAAAATATTCAATAGTCAAAGATTATCAATAATACCATATATTCATAAAGTTGGCTACTCAAATTACATGTCAGAATAATTGAAGAATAATTCAAACATAAGAATTATCTCTTACAATTTATTCAAGTATTAATCAAGTCCAAGTCTAATTATGAAAGTCTATAAATTGAGAGCCTGACATAGGTAAAAAACATACACTCAGAGAGAAAGAAACTTGATATCTCTACACTTGACAATAAAATGGCATTTTAAAGGATGGAGGCACTAAAATTCATCATCAGTCTAGTATTCAATATGCCTAGGAGTAGCTAACTCACTCATTCATGGGGGTTGGGTGTAATGTGTTAGTTTGAAATGGTGATTTAAGCCAAGAAGGGAGGGGGTGGGTTGAATTGGCTGTTTAAAACTTTTTCGAAAGCTTAAAACCTCTTTCAATTGAATCAAATAGTTTGTGAAATTCAAATGCAAAAGTTGTAGACCAGTACACTTTCAATCGGTCAAAAAATAAAACAGCAGACTAATTTGTTCTTGAACTATGAAACAATTGATTACAATTTCAAATCAATTGGCTAAAATTCTAGAAATTTATGCAGAATGCAAAATTCGCAAATTTAATATAAACAACAAACTTTTTCATGCAAGACTTGTTCCAATTAATATTTCTAACAGGTAATCAAGCTTAGATTACACATGAACGCATTAAAGCACAACAAAGAATGTATTACTTGGTTTTCTTGAGTTTTTAGAGTGATTCAAAGTGAGTGAGGTGAAGGAAAGAAAATTGCACATTTGTTTTTATACTGATTCACTCAATCACAGAGTTACATCCATTTTACCAGGATAACCTGAGCCTGGTTTCCATTATATTTAAAAGTTTTATAAATCACACACTAGGATTACACTTTTGAACAAAGAAACTCATAATATTTTTGACTCACACAAAAATCTAGACTAACACCCTGCAAGAATCACACTTATAGACTTGAAATCATATCAGGCAAACAACCAGAGGCACAAGAACTACAAAACCTGATGGTGGCTCTCCCAATCCAACCATACATGTGTTCTTCAAGCTACTCCCAAGCTAAAAGCCTCCAAGATCAACCAAGATCTTTAATCAACACGTTGCAGTTGTGTATTGCAGAGAGAGAAAGAGTTTTCCAGTGATGAATGATAAGTTTTCGCGCTATAAAACTCAAAATGACCCCTCTGATCTCGAAAACACAACTTATATAGTCTAGTTTAAGTGCAATCAGTTGGTTGAATTTTCCATACAATAAGTTGATTTCACTTGACTTAAATGAAATCAATCGATTGAAAAATAATTCAACTGATTGAATATATTCATACTAGAAACTATATAAAACAAGCCTTTTAACTTGTTAAAACCCATTTTAACAGAATAAAACGGACACACTAAGACTAAGAAGACATCTAACCATTGTCATATAGCCTACCAACATGATATAACATCTAATAATTATAATTAACACATTATTTCCAGATTTAATACACTAGAAACATATTGTTCAAGTGGATCTTCAACAATCTTCATCAATCACATGAGATCTTTGCTTCAAGCTTGCTTGTGCCAACAATCTCCCCCTGATTTGATGAAGTCAATATCCTCGAGTTAAATTGATGAACTAAGATCCATAGAGAAACCTGAAAAAGCTTTTGCACACAAGATACCAATATACAAATATACTTCTAAGAAAAAGCACACAAGCATACATACATATCACATATGCATATGTTCCTCGTAACACTAATAATATGATTTAAATTTATATTTCATATCAAGTTAACTATATTACATGGTTCCAACAAATTTAATTTCAGGTTTTCCAACTTTAACCCAATTTTACTCATTTTTAACTCATCTTTACTCATTTTTCTCCCCTTTGGATTCATCAAATGAAAGTTAATGCACATATCAGTTTAGAAAGAGTAAAATTTTCATTAAAGTAGTAACATAGAGACTATCAGAGCAAATGATAGTGGATACAAACACTACAGAATTAAAACAGAAATGAAAAGTACAACATAAATTTGAGACTGATATAATCAATCGATTAAAACGAAAACAAGCAATTAAAATTCTAGAACAAACAAACAAACACACAAGTGCAACACTAAAATGCAATGCATGACCTATGAGCCATCCCCTTCACTCATTCATGGGTTGTCTCTTTTGTAGACATTGGAGAGGAGGTCATGAACATTATGTAGTTGATCATCCAAGTTTTGAAACCTTGTTGTGCAATATGCATGATGTGCATTTTGTGTCAAGTTCAAATCTTGAAGTTTGTTGAGAACCATCCTCTCAAACTAGAAATATGCAGGTGCAGTGTTCTCAGGAGGTTGGTAGGTCTCAATTGCCATGGGTTGTGGGTCATCTTCTCCTTGGTTTGCTCCACTAGTTCCCGCTTCATGATCATTGGCTCTAACTTCAATGTTTGCAACTTGCTCTCCTTCAACCAACCATGTGTTGCCTATATTGGTGAATCCTCCAACTTCAAGGATTATCTCTTACAATTTATTCAAGTACCAAATCAAGTCCAAGTCCAATTATGAAGGTTTATAAATTGAGGGTCTGATATAAGTAAAAAACACACACATGGAGAGAAACAAACTTGATATCTCTACACTTGATGGTAGAAGGGAATTCTAAAGGATGGGGACATTCAAATTCATCATCAATCTAGTATTTAGTATGCCTAGGAGTAGCTAACTCCTTCATTCATGGGAGTTGGGTGTAATGTATTCTTAATTCTCTGTGAATTCTTCATTCAATATAATTCTTTTCCTTAATCTCTTATGTAATTCTTTTTTTAACTACATAGTCTATGGAGTTTGCACTTGTGAGAGTACATCCTGATCCGAAAGATAGTTTGGAAACCTAGATTATGATCTTTAATTTCATGTTCTAGATATGGTGCATATTTTTGGGTATCTAGTAATTGAAGACGATATTGGAACCTAAACTAGAATAGACAACTAATTGATTGTGCATCTAGACATAGACTACTCCATTGGTCATTCTTAACATCCAAACATAAGGCCTAATGCGAACTTTTAATAAGGAAAGGTTTAATACATTAGGGTTCTTATTAAAGTTTAGATTTGTAACTAAGACATAGGGCTTGTTATATAGTGGCGTAATGTGAGAGACAAAAATAGAGATATATTATTTGTATTTTTTACTTTGAATGGAATTATGAAACTCAATCCTAGTGAAGCTAAATTTATATTTTTCCTTTATATCTAAATTTATATTTTTCCGTTAAACCACAAATGTTTTGTTATTCTCACACTTTATCAGTAACTAACCAATACAATGTTTAGACTTGTTCACTTTATTAATTGTACAATTTGGTATACTTGTCAATCACGTAACAATAGTTAAATAGATGGATGGATAAAAATAAATAAAAAAGTAACATTCATTAATCTAAACCACCAAAATAATAAACATAACTAATAATAAAGTTTTAGATAGGGATAAAATTTGCTAGGGATCAACTATGGATTAGCTAGGGATCAACTAAGGATTAGTTAGGGATAAAATTTGCCACGGATCAATTAAGGATTAGCTAGGAAAAAAATTTGCTACGGATCAGCTAGAGATTAGCTAGGGATATTAGCGAGAGAATAATTCCCTCGCCATTTATTTACTTGTAATTTAGCTAGGGAAGAATCCCTAGCTAATCCCTCAAAAAATGGTTTTATGATGGATTAGCAAGGGATTTGCTAGGAATTTTGCGAGAGATTAGTGAGGGATTAGCTAGGGATTCTTCCCTCGCAAATTTATTATTTTCTCATAGTGATATTTGGTACTATGCTTAAAACTAAACATAAAATTGTTATTAATTGTTTTCAATGGTATTTTGATGGTGAGTGCTTTTATAATATATATATATATATATATATATATATATATATATATATTTTTTTTTTTTCAATTACTTAACATTATTAGTACTCTTTATCAAACTTTTTGTACTGATACTTCCCAATAGGATGGAGTTAGTGAAAGAAAACACTGCCATAATCTTGAATCTACTAGTTCTAGTCTATTATATGCTTGAGTTCCTAGTCAAATATGAGGTAAATTTGTTTTTATTATTGTTTATGTTATGAAATTAATTTCAACTTTTGTTATCACTACAAAAAAACATGTAAATTGTAACGTTTTTAATGTGACGATTGTTTAAAACCATTGCTTTTTACCGTATAATACGATATTTGAAAAACTGCCACATTTTACATGTGAAATATGACAGTTTTAATTGTCATTTTTTAAACTCTCATGTTTTAGACGCAAAACATGACGTTTTTAACTGCCATTTTTTAATATATCTCAATATTTTATTTTTACTCTTTCTCAATTTTCACTTTCCCTCTCACTTGATATTTTTTAACTTCCTCACGCCCTTATTTTCAAATTTCGCCCATTACCCTATCTCATTCTCTTTATCACTTAGGGTTTAATTTAGGGTCTTGAAATGAAGGGTTTCTCCTTGCCTTCACTCACTGCTCCCACTCTCACCATCCTCCTAATGCAATGTTAGTGTTACAGTTTCTCTTGCCAAAAAGTTCTTCCAATTCCATGAAAGTGATTTCGTTGTTGGCTCAATCGGGAAAAGTCGCATTGCGCAGAAGGTGATGCTTTCAATACCAAAATTGTGATGGTGCAAAAGGCACTCAGAGGCTAAACGCTTTGCCATCAGACTTGACAAGATTGGTTCGAAGGAGCTAGGGTTTATAGTGGGTTTCCTCCTTCCTCTTTGCAACAATGGTGAAACTTGGGCGAGGTCGTCGCTCTCCCTCTAGTTCAGTCGCCATCCTTTCCACTTGCTCACCATCCCCTACTACTTCAAATCATGGTCGATGCTTGTATATGTGTATGCTGCATCAAATTTGGTTGCAATGTGCTTGTGGTGATTCTGTAAATCTTGATTTTGCGGGGTTAAGGGTCTCTTAGGTTTTCTTTTTTCTTTTTTTGTTTTATGAGTTGTGTGCTGTGATATAATGTTACTTTTTTTATTTTTTTATCGTACAGTCTCGCTGAAGC
>Ga0209589_1007483_pt1 | contig 17513 bp, 4 predicted proteins | sample CowpeawhiteBW_FD_187525 | JGI IMG/M metagenome (GOLD analysis project Ga0209589, IMG submission 187525) | Root nodule microbial communities of legume samples collected from California USA - Cow pea white BW (SPAdes) (version 2) | ecosystem: Host-associated > Plants > Roots > Nodule | place: USA...
AAAAATATATATATATATATATATATATATATATATATATATATATAAGATTATTAAATGATTATTTTTTTAGATATTAAAAATTTAAAAACTATGAAAATAGGCTTTTTCAAAACATTACTACTCACTTTCTTGGAGAGTTTTTTTTCGTTCCTTTCTTTGATCCTTCTGGAATCTAACATCATTTATCATCTTTTTGAAGATTCAAGTAATAGAAGCATTCCTTGTAACAAGTTGTACGATTTGTTCCCATAAGTCTATCCTTATGTGAGTGCAATATGTTTTTTCTAGGAGCTCCTATGATATTTGATGCATGCAAATTTTTTGGCTTTATATGTGATTTTTCTTTGTTCTATAAATGAACCTTCTTTCCGTGGATCATGGAATCATAATATGATGATCATTAGGATTTTGTTGTGTACATAGGACAAGCTTAAGTAGTATGGTGGTGTCTATAGAACATTTGGTATTAAAAACATCGTACATTACTCATATCCATATATGAGTATGAGAGGCGAGTATAGAGACGGGAACAAGGCAGATATGTACATAAATATCTCAATCTCTATACCCAATTAAAAACACTGGGTATTTCCTATATCCATACCCGTACCTATACTCAATCAATGCAAGATTCTCCGTCAAAACTACGACGAATTCTAACAATATCCACAAGAGACAAGTTTATTTGTCATCCATATATATTTCTACAAATCAATTAATGATTAGTTAGAGATATATTTTGATAATTTGCTATGAATCGGCTAGAGAGTAGTTAAAGATAAATTCATATAATTTGTTACAAATTAGTTATAAAGTAGTTAGGAAATATTTTTCTACATATTTGCTTGGCAATAACTTGAGAAAATGTGTGTGTTTTCTTTTGATGGTTTATTATGCAACAAGATGGATTTGTGGGTGATGAGTTGTTTGTTTCAATATATTTGAAGCAATTGAGCGAATTGCGGGAGAGTAAGATAATTGCATCTTCACATTGATATTAAGATTTGCGAGTATTTAATATATATATATATATATATATATATATATATATATATATATATATATATAACGTGTGTTTAGATTTGAAGATAAAGTTGAGAGAGTGAATTTAAAAGGAAAAAGGATAAATAAGTTTTGTAAGTAATTGTAGGGAATTAGTGAAGCTTTAGAGATAAATTTGTTATGAAAATTGCATAAAATAGGGAAAGAAGAATTTCTCACTGATTAGCTACATATATTTTGCTGGGAAATCATGTCTTCTCCATTTTTTCACTAATGATTTACAAAATGATTTCATAGTGAAGCTTTAGAGATAAATTTGCTATGAAAATTGTAAAAAATAGCGAGAGAAGAATTTCTCATTGATTAGCTACATATATTTTGCAGGGAAATCATATCTTCATTATTTTTTCACTAATGATTTACAAAATGATTTCGTGACGGATCAACCAAGAGTAGCAAAATCAAAATACAGTTTTTTAAAAGACATTGATCAATTCCAAAACAATTAACAACAAGAAGACATTGAGCAATCCCAAAATAATCAATAAGAGGAAAATTTACACAATCACAACCTTCTCCTAATTATTCAAATTATAAGAAACAATATTTAGAATTTTATTATTTGAAGTTTATGTATAAGTTGGTATGTTATATTTTAGTTTTATTTTAAACCAGATATTTGATTTCTAAGATTATGCGTTATATGTCTAAGATATAATCAAAGTTTATGATATTTGGTTCATAAACATATATTTAAGATTTATAATATAATTATTTCTTTCATTTATCCTCGTATTTAATTTAATTAATATATGATAATGATATAATGTTCCATTATGATTGCTTATAATGATTTACAGACTTCAAATATACTATCATTGGTTTGTCATAATGATTGTTGTTGTCATAGGAGCACTTTTGGGTTTTCTTATGGATGAAACTGTTTTTTTATTAATATAATAAGCACAAACTTAGGGTAAGTCCAATGTACATGAATTTAAGCCAAATAAATTACTTACGAATATTTCTTTTGATAAAGTCAGCAACAATGTTTTTGTAAAACACCAGCAGAAACGTAATTATATGTGGAAACATTTGTCGGTAACATCCACTAGTCAATCCTCCCGATAAATACGGGTCCGTCCGTATGATCTACAGGCCCAAAATAAATACGGAACGAGTCAAGATAACGAACCCACATGTTTGTAGTAATCTCTGTATAAGTTCAGGTCCACACGGATTGGTCCACGGTCCGCATAAAAATTAACTTGCATTTGTGTATATTAGTTATTTTTTGTATGAACTCTTGCATTAACGTTCCAAATTCTTGTATAACTAGAAAAGATAAGTATTATATATTTTTTAATATGCTAAAATTTAAAGAATATATTGTGTATGTCATAGTATGAATACGAATATAATGAAAATGTTGAATTATCAATTTATTATCCAACTCCCCAAAGTCTTTACTTAATTATGTAAATTTCTTAAAATTTCCCAAATTTTAAACATTGAAAATTTTATCATAAGAATTAAAACAAAAAAACGGGTCAGTCCGCGATCCTGCAGACCAAGTGATGTGCAGGATGAACCAGTAATTGTAACCTGCATAAATTGTGCGAGACGGAACGGACTAGCCGGCAATGTACGGACCTTATGCTGGCCGAGCCTAAACGAATTGGCCGGACCGCATTGTCATCCTACCAATAATTATTACTTTGAATTACGATATAACAAAAAAAAAAGAAAAAAAATAGACTTTTTCATGAATCATCATCATGACCTATGAGGACTTCATAGTTACATAATATTCTCAGAAATAGGGTTGACTCCAATTACATAAATTAAACACTCGTGACAACAAGAACCACATGACGGTGACGGTGAAGATCAGTAAACTCCACTTACTCACCACCCAAACTTTTATATAAAAACTTTAAAAAGATAAAAACATCTTTAAACACAAATTAAAATTAATTCATATTTATATCTAAATTAAAAATTAAAAAATATTATACGAAAAACGTTTACAGATTAGATATTATATAATTTAGTTCATTATTTTATTAAAAAACTCAAGCATTAATATTTTTTCTTAGAATATTTTACGATATTATAATTTGCTACCATTTTAAAAAAGTTGACGGTGTCGAGAATCAGAAAAAAATAAATACAAGAAAGATTGTTAATAATTAATACGTAACCAAGTAATATATATTTTAGGGTGTTATTATTATATTTTAAAATATTAATTCAAAATATATTACAGGATAGGTTTATTAACTTCTGTAATAAATAACTAAAATTTATAGAAATTTTCATTTCTTGACTGTATAATTTCTTCTTGTTTAATACAATATTACATTTTATTTTCTATCATACCAACTATTTTGTTATATATATATATATATATATATATATATATATATATATATAATATATATATACAAATAAATAAATTGTATAAATTTATTGGATAAATACATTACAATAAAATAATAAAAGATTAAACAATATCATTTACTTTTATTTTATTAGCACAATCCTCTGAGAAATACCGAAGAGTAGCGGTAATTTTTAAAATATGACACTGAATTACTAAAAATTAAATTATAAATAAAATTTTATTAATTGAGTTTAATTTCATAAAATAATTTCCTTCCTAAAATCTTTTTTACATTTTTTCTTTCTCTTCTCTCTAAATTTTTAACTCTCACTAGAAGAATATAACATATTAGCGTCAAAAGATGATGTCGATATTATTTAGTGAACTTTATTTGGGTCGACCAAAACAACGTAGTAGGCGATCTGTGGGGTTGTTACGTTTCTCTTGTGCATTGTTGCTGTGTTTGTAATATATGTTTGTTTTGAATATTTGGATGGTACCATTTTGGTACAGATATTTAAGCTGGTACCTATTTTAAAAAAATTACAATTACATTTCAATTTTTTAAAAAAATATTTTAATTAATTAAGTATTTAATAAAAAGTAATTAATAAAGTAATATATTAAAAAATTATTTTCAAAAAAAAAATATTAGTATAACATTTATATAAATAATAAATTTAATATGAAATTTGAGAGAAACAATGTAAATATTCGTACTTAATTTTGTAAAAATATTTATATTTAATTAGTTTTATTCTTATAAAAAATGGGTTACAAAAATATTTTAATTATTAAAAAGATTGGGACAAAATTGAATCAGATACACATAATTAGGGACTAAATTGAATCAAGAAAACATATATGAAGACTAAATTAAAATCAATACAATAACATTTGATAATGACACTTATACGTGACAATATTGTCACATGACACTAACAATGTCACATATCAAAGACTTAAGACGTGACAATTTTTTTTGCAAAAAAAAAGAAGAAGAAAAAACCAGAGACTGACACGTTGTTAACATAATTAATCATTTTTTTTTTTGAAAGGGACATAATTGAAACATTTTTATAAAAGTTGGGATGCAATTGACATATTTTTAAAAGTGAGTAGTTGACACACCTCTACTAAAGTAGATACCATTCGAGTAATTAAACTTATATGTTTTAATCTAAAACTAGGGTTGTTATGTGTGAAATAGCAACGGAGATATCCACAATGACCACTTATATACATTTATATACATAGGAATCACAATTTTTATCTTACAACACAGTCATAAGACAAGGTTAATGCTTTACTAGGTCTTCTTTTAAATCAAGGCGTGCATGTCTATAAAAGAGGTAAAGCTTTATAAAGTTGAAGCAAAAGTCAAATTTGTCCAACGGTGTTGACATTGTGGGTCCTATGTCAATAAAGGTGTAGGACGGTGTCGCAATCCCACTCTTTAATATCTACAAGCTCATAACAACCAAACAAAAACCCACTTCCCTTTATATGCTACAAATTGCTACAAATTTTGTGTAACTATAATATTTTCGATATATTTTAATTGTGATATTTAAGTTTAATTTAAGTTCATAAAATTAGTAAGGTAAAGTTTGGTTATATTATATACTATAATTTGAATTTTGGGGGTAAAATTTATAATATATCTAGAACATTAAGTATGAGAATCTAACGGAGTCTAATAATTGATAAAACATATACAAATCTCTATTAAGATAGACTTTTGTTAACTTAAATATCATATTAAGATAGTTATATTTAAAACTAACTTACCTTTAAAAAACAAATTTAATAAAGTAAAATATATTTCTGCTTTTATATTATAATGTTAACCTTATCTCTAATATCTCTAATATATGTTAGATTTGTATCAAACTCATAATACACAATTAAAGAATTTTTTTTATATATATATATATATATATATATATATATATATATATATATATATATATAAAAGAAATTGTTCAAAGATAATTTATTTTTAAGAAAATATTTAACTGTTTTAAAATATAAGATGTTGTTTGAATAAGAAATTAAAAAAATAAAAATAATTGAATTACTTAAAATTACACAATTTAAAATTTCACTTACATAAAAATAAGAATTTGAAATTTTTCATAATTTATTTCTCTCTTTCATTTTGTCTTTTGCATTAGGTGTCGGTGGCTTAACTCACTACGATATGTAAATTTATCTATGATTGAGACTTTGAATAAATGTTAATTTTAAGTAAATTTAAATACAAGTTTGACACTTATTCACGTTTAAATTATTAAACTTTTCTAAACTTTTTACGTACTTTTTAAAATATACTTTTATCTCAATCTTTTATGTTATGGAGAAACTAAGAGAGAAAAAAAATGCTAACAATAGATTGAGAGTGGGAAAAAGCTTGTGATTGGACCTTCACACCACTTAAATTGTATAAGAACACTCGAAATAATTAGGAAAAGACCATTGTCTCTACCTCACTCCAGCCATAATTCAACATTTGAGACATATTCTCCTTCTTCAAACACATTTTGGACGTAGATTGCTTAAATTTAACTTAACTGTAAAATCATTATGTGATTAAGATATTAATAGTTTTCCACAAAATATACTTTTGTTAGAATATTGCTAATTATCACAATTGTGATGCTTTAATTTTATTTAGTTAGGCTCAAATTTGAATTCCTATGATTATTTCTTATCGCAATAGTTTGACACTTAAATTTGTTAAAATTACTAATTATGATTAGTGTATGTTTTTTGTTTATCAATTTGTAAATATTTGACTGATTTATATTTTAAATTATATTCTTAAAATTGCTAATGTAATTTATGTTTTTTTTAATTTGAAAACACAATAAAATAATTTGAATTTATAAAAAAAATATTTACAGTAAGGTGGATGAACTTGTCAATATACCTCAATTCCTTTATTGATTGAAACATATGAAGTATATTAAAACTCTTACTAACTAAGAACAAGAAAAGAAAAGAGCCAAAATTCATATAAATGGAAAAAAATAGATAAAGATGATGATTTCTATGAGTAGAACTTATATATGTAAATGTTTAGAAACATATATCTGAATGTGTGATGATGAATTATCTATATGAATGAGTAATGGTGCTATGAGTGTTTGTGCTTTTCTAAGATCTTGTGAGTTATAATTAATAATGTGAGTTCTTGTATTTAATCCTGTGTTAGAAAGAGTCCAAATTTTTTACTGGTTTTATTAGTGTTATCCTCTGCTGAGTATTAAAAATATATTGTGTTGGTATTTTAAATATCTTTTTAATATATTTTAAAATGTTAAAATGGGTGATAATCAATATATTATGAAGACACGTTAAAGAAATAAAAAACAAAAAAAACAACAGAGAATCTAAATTTGTTAGAAAGACAATTTGGCTTGTTTAATTCTTAGGATTCATACCCTTAGGCTTTGTTCACTTCCTAAGATGGATTTGAGGGAGAGGGAAAAGATGGGTTTGAGTGAATTTGAGAGTGAAAGGTATGTTGTTTTTTTTAAGGGATTTAGAGGTGATTATGAGTGAATTTAGTAATAAAATTTGTGAGAGTTAGTGGGTGATTTGATTGATATGATAGATTAAAAAAAATGTTTTAATATATTTAAAAGAGAATTTACCATTTTGTCCCTATGTAATAAGTAGTATAAATTTGTATTTGTATGAGTTTAATCAATTTTTAATTTTTTTATTTAATGTAAACTTTAAATAAATAATCAATTTGTATAAATTTGTATTTTTTATTCTCCCTGTGCGCCAATCCAACAAGTTGCACAAAAATCCAGCACGTTGCACGAAGTTCATGAATGGAGGGATCTGTTCCAAAGCTTGGGAATCGGATCTGCTATTTCTGGGATCGATTCCAAGTTTCACCGGATCGTTCCAAGCTGCATGAGAAACTTTTGGATCCGTTTCGTGTCACCAAAATCGTTCCAAGCTGTATTGTGAGTGGGTAAATGGGTCATTTTATAAAATTCCCCTTCAAATCTGACCTAAATAAGCGGGATGAAAAAATCGATGGATCCTTCAAATCCTCTCACAAACCTGCCTGCAAATCATATCAACCGAACACTGCAAATCACCGCTGATCCATCTCTCCATTTACGTTGCAACAGAAAATACATGGAAGCGAACACAGCCGTAGTAAGATGAGATTATTGAATTATTTTTCTTTATCTTCATCCATTATTTTTTTAAGCTTTGAATTTGTTATACAAATATATATATATATATATATATATATATATATATATATATATATATATATATGAAAAAGTTATTTTCTAGAGTTTTTCTGTTTTTCTAATATTTTTGTTGAAATAATTGTATATCAACTTGTTTAGTTTGATGATTAAAGTATTATGAGAAAATTTGACCTGTTTGTGTGGAATAACTAGATTTTGAGTGATTTTTTGAAAACTTTGTGATAGTATTATATACTAGTTTTTTTATGTAACGTGGTTATTTAAGTGTAATTTTTTTAATGGGTAGGGTTATTTAAGTGTAATTTTTTTGAACTGTAACTTTTTTAAATGGGTATTTTAAATGTAACTTTTTGATAATAGTAACGAAGGTGACATCAAATGCTCCCCAAGAGTCAGAGGTGACAGGATCCTTTACGCCTTACCACTGTTACCATCAGGTCCACCTTTAAAGTGCTTTCCATTTGTTCCCACTAATAGGGTGATCATCGCAAAGAGAAAAAGTGATCATCGCAAAGAGAAAAAGAAACATAAACAAAATAAAAGGGTAAGCTAGAGTGAAAATATTCTTTAACAATTTATAGAGCATTTACAAGGCAAAGCAAAGCAAACTATTAACATGTAACTAGGAAACACTCAGAATCATGTGAGGACCATCAAATGCAATTACTATGACTCGATATCCGGATCATATACTTGATATAGAATTCTAAAGGAAGTATGCGCCTGTGCTGGTTTCTAAACTAAGCAGAGTTTAGACGCAGGGGTTATCATCCAACCACACACAGGGTTAATCCTTTATTGTCTCGGGCCCAAACTGTCTCAAAATAAGAACCTCCTGCCACTCTCACCACATAACACATTCTGCTCTACGTGAGCGTGAATGCTTATTAGAGTTCAGGATACCCTCCTTTATCTAGACATCTCCTATATTAAGGTATACACTAGGCATGCATATATATATATATATATATATATATATATATATATATATATATATATATATCACTAGGGCTTTCCCATGAAACTTCCTCACCAATACATTTCACATGCCTATCCATTACCCAATTCTCATGAAATTCCACCAGCAAGCATATCATGTTTCACATTACATACTTATCACATGCATCCCAATGTTCGATCAAATGAAATCATAGCTTATTACACAACAACACTTTCATTCCAGTCCCATTCAAGCATACATACTAAGCATGGCCACATACTATGAGCAAAGAAAATAATTAACACAATATGGAGTCACATCAGCCAACACAATAGTCCCTGTCAAGAATTCTCGCCCAAACTGAAGGTCCTTGCCCAGGCGTAAGGGTTACTCTCGCTCAAGCGACCCCTTCTCATCTAGGCGAGAGTTCAACAGTGGCCACTGCAGGATTTTATGCGAGTTCTCGCTCAGGCGACAACGTCTCGCTAAAAAATAACATAGGTCGCCTAGGCGGCAACTCGAGATGAAATCCAAGGCGAGACCCTGCTACTCTCGCTTAGGCGAGAGTCACTCGCTTGGGCGAGATTAGCAGGTTTCTCACCTGTTGGCACATGCACATCTCGCTCAACCAAACATAAACACGCATAAATCATTTCCATACACTCAACAACAACTTTCAAGCTTTACTGGCACAATACAGTCCAGAAATAAGCAAAAATACTAAAAAGAAACGAAACCTTAGCTTCCCATACCTTTTTGGACGCTAAAAGAAACAAGTCCACAACTAAGGAGGACTACAGCTTCAGGAACTACAGTAGCGAGCTGTAGCACGAAAACTGGGACAACACATGGCATAAAGTTAAACCCTACGCCAACCCATGTATCCAAACAGTGAGGAATAAAAGGGAAAATGCTAGGAGACCCTAAGAGTTACTTACTTGAAAACGAAAGGATTCCAGCTATCTCAAGGAGAAAGTCCACTGTGCCCTAGCAAAGTTCTCAAGTCTCAGCAGAGAGAGATGGAAGAGGAACTGGTTTTTCTGAAAAGGTGAAAAGTGAGAGTGTGAGAGCTAGGCAGGGGTTGGGTCCTTTCCAGGGGCTGGTCTTGGGTCTGCGAAAAGGCCAGGCCCAAACTCGTAAGAGCTGAAAAGAAATGAGGCTTACAATGAACAATAAGTGCTGATATATATGATAAAAATATGATGTCTTTAATAAATTATCAATTGTACAAAAAAAATGTTATCCATGTTATATAATCAAGTAAGAACCTAATAAAAAACATACATATGGTACTTTTAGAAAAATTGTTGTTCTATTTTATCATAAGTGTTCTTTAAAATTTCTAATTTTAGAAAGAAAAAAACATCTGCATAAGTGTTCATTCTGTTTTTTCTTTTATCTACAATAACCAAAAAAATTACTAATACAAATGAGCACTTTATAACAAAATGTTACCAAATTATCAAATTACATTTTTTTTGAAACTGTTTTAAAACTACGTCTGTACAATAAAATATTACAAACTTACATTAATATTCCTTACAGATAATAATAATTAGTAATGTGTGAATAAAACGGATATTAAACTATATAATTCGTATTTTAATGCATAATATATATATATATATATATATATATATATATATATATATATATATATATATATATATATATATTCAATTATAGTTCGTATGAGTGAAGTTTTAAATTAGATGCGTTGTTTGTTAGTTAAAAGTGTATAAGGTTAAGTGATAAATGAAACAGATTTTCAAGCTAATAAGATAAGGGTATAATTTGAGTCCATTTCACGAGTTTTTCAAAAATAAGATAAATTGTTAATAGTGATAAATGTATAATTTGAATAATGGGGTGTAATTGTTAAAAATGTGATATGAAAGAATGTGATAACTTGTTTTGTTTTTGTTATTTTTGTAGTTTTCAACTATGTGTGTAACATGAAAAAAAAATATAAAGAATACTTTTAAGTGAGAATGTTAAACATTGATAGAGTGAAAAATGTTTAATTGTCTAAATATTATAAATAGATATGTATGTTTAATTCTCGTAATGAGAATTTTTTTTTTATATATGCGTATTTGCGTGTGAGAGAGATTTTGACAAATTTAATAAAATATTAGTGATAATATAACTAAGAACGATACACAGTAAAACAAATACACATATTAGTTCTTTTTGATGGTTAAGAGTATAAATTGTTCAATATTAGTTATTTTTCATCTTTTTCCTCACCCTGATGGATTAGTTTCAATCGATTGATTTTGCCTCGGGATTCTTAATCATCGTACTCTCGATCCAATGTTTTCAATTGGGAATGTTTGATCTATGCTTACTGGTTTTATCATCTTTGAATCTAGATTCATGCAATTGCTTTTCGATTCTGAAATCTGCAAAATATCATTATCCATTAGCATATTTTCCGATTTTAGCTAGGGTTTTTGTGTTTTTAATTTCTTGAGGATTTTGGGCTTTCTGAATTTACATATCGTTGAGTACATTGTATTCCTTTTAACAAATTTTAAAGTAAAGTTGAATCGAGTTTAAAAATTTGAATTTTGTACACTGTAAATAAAGTTTGTAGGTAAGTCCGATGAATTTTTATGGAACATGGTTTATTTTGAATGCTATCAAACTAGCATTGGATAAATTAATCATTATTAACTTTGGAACTGAGTTAGAGGGTTCACCTCTTTTTTATTTGATTTCATATAATCCTAAAATTTGGAAAATATCTCATCGATTTAGATTGACATCATACTTGGGAGGGTATATGGTGATGCTTCCTTTTCCAAAAATCTCATTTTATTTTCTGAATCAGGACCTTTTTATTCATTTCTATATAAATCACTTACACTTTCTTTGGGTGAGATGTAAGAAGTGATGGATTAATTTCAAATAATAAACTTATCAATCTCTTAAATGGCCTAGTTATGAATGAAAAATAAATAAAAAGAGAAAAAGGGTGATGATAAGTTGTTGTATAGCATTTTTACTATGTATTTTATATGTTACAATTATAAAATAAAAAGAAACAAATAATTTAAATCCTCAATTAATTTTATAACTATTCCGTTTTAATCAACAGTAAATACAAACTTTTTTTTTCTTTGACAATTTTATTTTATACATATCTATAAAGTAAATAAACAGAATTTCTCTTTGTAACCATTTATAGTATATGCAATTTATTATTAATTTTATTCTTATTAATATAATTTATTTTATTACTTTACATTAACAAATTTATAAAGTTTTTTTAAACTCAATTAACTATTTATAATACAAAAATTATATATTGATAAAGTTATCAAAATTATTTATTGTATAAATTTAGTATTATTATTATTATTATTTTAATGATTATCATAAAATTTATCTTTAATTTTTTATTATAGTAAGAATAAGGTGTGAAAACATTTTCGAGGAGTTATTTTAAGGATTTTAAGGAAAGAAGATACTAATTTAAGAGTCAAGATAGCATGTATGGTAACGTAATCCGTTGCATTTGTAATGCTTATCGTGTCGTGTCAGTAAACACGTCATACACGTGGCAAATTTTTATTCCCTATTTTATAGATATTTTTCTCAAGAGTCATCGCGTCCAACCTATAAATATGACTCACCATTCCCATCCCTCATTCATCGATCATTGCAATTCTCAGTCTCTTAGCCCTAAATCCCCATTCTAGCAGTTTCTTGATCTTTTTGTCTTTCTCTCTTTTCTTTCAAGGTATGTCTCTTACTTCTCTCCTATTCTTATCTTAGGTTCAGTTTTTCGTTTTAGCCATGTCTTTTAGTAAGTATCGTATTCTCGTACCGATCCTTTTGTTTCTTTTAATTGTGTTGATAGAGTTGTCTTTTTAGATTCTGCCATCGAATTGCTGCATGTGTTGGCATTTATACCGATTTTTGGTTAGAAGAAGTTTAAATTATTTTTCCATTTATTTTTTAGCAGTTAGGTTTGTGGCTTAATTGTTCCATGTATATCTTGGAGGAATTAGGGTTTGCGATTTGATTGAATTGTCTATTTATGTCACTGTTTTTGATGATTTAGTTTTCGATTGTACAGATGCAAATCTTCGTGAAAACTTTGACCGGAAAAACTATCACCCTGGAGGTGGAATCCTCTGATACCATTGATAATGTGAAGGCTAAGATCCAGGACAAAGAAGGTATCCCCCCGGATCAGCAGAGGCTGATTTTCGCTGGTAAACAACTTGAGGACGGAAGAACCCTTGCTGATTACAACATTCAAAAGGAGTCCACGCTCCACTTGGTGCTTCGTTTGAGGGGTGGCATGCAAATCTTTGTGAAGACTTTGACCGGGAAAACTATTACCTTGGAGGTGGAGAGTTCAGATACCATTGATAATGTTAAAGCCAAGATTCAGGATAAGGAGGGTATTCCCCCAGACCAGCAGAGGCTTATCTTTGCCGGGAAACAGCTTGAAGATGGAAGAACCCTTGCGGATTATAACATCCAGAAAGAATCTACCCTGCACTTGGTTTTGAGGCTTCGTGGTGGCATGCAAATTTTTGTCAAGACTCTGACGGGAAAAACTATTACTTTGGAGGTTGAAAGTTCTGATACCATTGACAATGTAAAGGCAAAGATACAGGACAAAGAGGGTATTCCACCAGACCAGCAAAGGCTTATCTTTGCTGGGAAGCAGCTGGAAGATGGGCGTACACTTGCTGATTATAACATCCAGAAGGAATCCACTCTTCATTTGGTGTTAAGGCTTCGTGGGGGTATGCAAATATTTGTGAAGACTCTGACAGGGAAGACCATTACCTTGGAGGTGGAGAGCTCTGATACAATTGATAATGTGAAAGCAAAGATTCAGGACAAGGAGGGAATCCCACCTGATCAACAGAGGCTTATCTTTGCCGGGAAGCAATTGGAAGATGGTCGTACCTTGGCAGACTACAATATTCAGAAGGAATCTACCCTGCACCTTGTCCTTCGCCTTCGCGGTGGTTTCTAAGCTAAGCTTCGTGTCTATTATGTCCAGCTATCTATTGTGTCCAGTGTCAATTGAAATCGTGTGCTGCAGTTCTCGGTTGGGTGCTTTTCTTATGTTCGAAGACTAGTATATGTTTGTAATTCAACAAAAGATTGAAAGACTAGTATCATCGCTATTGTTTGTTAACTATATAACTATTACAAAATAGCTTTTTTTATGTATGTATATGTGTAATATTTTTCTTATATATACTATATATGTGTATTTATATTATGTGATTTGTTGCTCTGAATAAGCATCCAGCTTGGGCCGTTTTCTGTTTGTTTTATTGCCTCTTATGTATGACCTTTCGCCCGAACCATATTTCTGCTGCGGCCATTTATTTCCTTTTACCTTTGTTTTATATTCTTGCTTTTCTTTCATGTAAACTCTTGCCTATTAATAAGATGATCCTCTCTTTGATGCGTGGGAGAGTTGTAACGTGATGGTTCTGTTTTGAATTACATGATCTTCAATGCTTGGATTTTCCAAAATTCACCAGAGATATCTGTGAAGATTTAAGAGAGATTGTGCAAAGGGAATTGTTTGGGAAGAAATGGAATGTTTTAGACCCATTTCAGATTGCTCATGCAGCGTGAAATGCATCTGTGATTCAATGAAGATTGTGGCTAGGTACAGGGATGTGTTGTTTTCTGAAAGGATTTGTAGAAATCTACACTCCGACCAAGATGCAGGTACTTCTTGTGGAACATGTTCGTTCCAAGTATTAACAGTTTAGCTCCTAAGACAACTTACCTGGAGGACAAAAAGTCGGAGATGATAGGAACGTCTAGAAACAGCTCGAGACTTGAAGGAGGAGGAATAAATTAAAATCATTGAAAGTAGTGCAGTACTGTTATAGAATGAATCATAAAATGTTACTTCAAAAATATGGTATCCCGGCTTGGCATATCAACAATGTCATCTAAGGTACTGATACTTCACCCTCAAATTCAAAAACTAGTGAATTAGTATATAACAACTATGAAGATAACAATCAGAATAACAAACAATTCACCTTACTTCACCCACAAATTAAAACAACACAAGTGTATCAATAAATAACTATGAAGATAACAATAAGAATAACAAATAATTCACCCCTGAACTAGTATAACAAATGTTTTAAGATTTTACAAGATTCAACAATAAATTCTTGGTACAAAGTTGATTAGATCAGTGGTGTTAATTCTAAGCCTTGATCAACTGAAGAATAAAAGAATAGTTAGAATTTCCAAAATTCTTAAATTCTTCGTATCATGTTGCATACTCAATAGTATGTTATATGTTTTTGGACACAATTAAACATGTTAATATTAGACTTATAAATGGTTTTCATATTATTTACATTTTAATGAAACTTTCATCATATTTTTAATCTTATTTATGATTAGAGTTTCATGCAGTTAAGTTGTGAACTAATATTTTCTCTAAAGCATTTGTTGGATGTTAATCAGATTTCCAGCGATAATATCGATTTTATGTTTAACATTATGTATTGGGATATGGTTCAAACGAAATTATATAACATTTACAAAGCTTTTTTTACCTACAAACTAAACGACATAAACTACTTTCTATAAAAAAAAATAACACTCTTAGTAAGAATATCAATGAAGCAAGTAGAGTAGTAGCTCTCCTCTGTTTTCTTATATCTTATCCCTAGGGATATCAATGGAGCAGGTAGAGTAGTAGCTCTCCCATATCTTATCTGCTCTCTTATATCTTATCTGCTGATAAATATATGTTATGTATTTATATATATCTATTATGTATCCGTTGAGTATCCGCTATACATGTACTTATATAATTTTTTAATATTCATGGATATTCATAAATATCCACAAATATTTTAAAAAAATAAAATAAAAATAAGTGTTCAACGATATATTTAATTGTAATTGTAGATTCAAATATATAATATATATCGGTTATAAATTATAAATAAAATTCAAATAACCCATTTAAATTGATAGAAATGATTTTTGTAGATTCAAATATATAATATATATCGGTTATAAATTATAAATAAAATTCAAATAATCCATTTAAATTGATAGAAATGATTTTTTTTTAAAATTAATTGATAAAAATAACTTATTTAAAATTAATATGTTAATATTTTAATCATATCTTTTTTATTTTATTTTTAATTTAAATTAAAGTATAATAGGTACAAAAATATATATATATATATATATATATATATATATATATATATATATGTATAAATAATATAATATCTATATTCGTTTCGTTAATATATGGGTATTAAAAATATCTTATTCATTACTTGTGGTCTATTTACAATAATAATTCTTATTCGTTACGAATTTTATTCATAAATATTAAATTAAAAATAAATTTGTTAGCAAAATTAAATTATTGATAAATTTTAAAATTTTAATTATAGATAAAATATTCATTAATTATAATTTATTGGTAAAGTAAATTAGAATTTTAGTTATCAACAGAAAATTCTTTAAGGATTTATTAATAAAATTTATCGATAATTCATGATTCCTTGATAAAATTCTTTATTAATAAATCATCACTAAAAAGTATTATCAAAATTTTCTTGATCATTCTGTATAACACTTGTTGGCAATTATTTTTCTTTTAAATTTGTCAGTGTTAATTAAATTTTTCTACATTTGCCTCTAAACTTTTACCATAATAAGATTTTTAAAAAAATTGTTAGTAAATTTGTTAATATTTAGAACTTTTATTATTGATGTTTTTCGGTTCGTGAATCTGTTAGTATAATAAATATCAAATTTTTAATAATTTTAATAATTTATTTATAACAAATTAAGTGAAAAAGAAAAAGGAAAGTGAAAAGAAAAAGAAGAAAGACAATATAAGGAGGTAGTAGAAGAGAAGCTAAAAACGGTAAATGGACGACAACAATATGACAATGGTGCAATAATAGTGTAGCAATGGAGGCGACAAATGTAATATTGTCGGTAACAGCGAAAGAGAACAGTTGAAGGAAGAAAACGGTGGAAAAAAATAAATAAACATGATGTCTTAACTATGATATTTTACTTCGGTTAAAATTTGTCAATAATTACATTAATAAAGAATTATTAATAAATTTTTATATCAGTAGCTATCAATATATTGATCAATCGATTTATAGTCGTTGATAATTATTAATATAATATTTATTTGTCAATGAAATTTATCATATATTTTATTTTATTTGAAAATTTGAAAAGAATGGTTAAGATAAATATTTATAATTTAAGTTGCTTAGAATTTGATTTTATGAATTTATTTATTTATTATGATCAAAGATTTAATCTAAATTAATTAAAATTTAATTTTATGACTATTTGTTATTTATAATAAATTTATTGATGGAAAAATATTAGCAATTGAACATGTCTATGATTTAATTTTATAAATTTATGTTTTAATTTACACTTATAAAATTAAGTTTATTTTTATAAAGATTATTTTTTTAAATGGTAATTTATGTCTTGAATTTCTTTTCATTTTTATATTTTTAGAAAAAAATAAATATTTCTATTAATACACAATTTAATTTCAATTATATTTAGGATCAACTTTTAAAAGAAATAAATGTTTAGATTAAAAGTATTGGAAGGGGGAGCCTTTCATCCATAAATGAAGAACAATTTTGATGATGTCTACTGATTTAGGATAAAACATAGCTTGGTCCAGTTAGAATATGCATTAGGCAATTAGCTTCTCTTTATCAATTGTATTTCAGGCCTACTGTGTAATTCTGCATATGATTAGTTCTTTAACTAATGGATTAGCTGTGAGTATTGTACAAAGTAAGTGAAAACATACTCACGATAATCGATTAGGTAAATTGCTAATTGAATTAGTGACAGCAAAAACCTTTGTATAAAAGCTGTTTTGGAATCTGTTTTGGGTCTGAAA
>Ga0209589_1007487_pt1 | contig 17506 bp, 5 predicted proteins | sample CowpeawhiteBW_FD_187525 | JGI IMG/M metagenome (GOLD analysis project Ga0209589, IMG submission 187525) | Root nodule microbial communities of legume samples collected from California USA - Cow pea white BW (SPAdes) (version 2) | ecosystem: Host-associated > Plants > Roots > Nodule | place: USA...
TTTTTTTTACAAGTTAAGTTGGGTTTAACAGAGGTTCAAATTATTGTTAGATTGATTCTATTTTCTTATGGAACCTCAAGCTTATTTTCAAAGAGCCACTATTGAGTCCTTTATTGTTTTTTTTTTCTTTTGGTATATTCTTGTATTACTTTTAAATTCAAATTTATAATTTAGTGAAAAAATGGCCTATTTTTGGTTGTTTTAAATATTTAGTTTTACATATATAAGGGAATATTTTAAATCTTTGAGGATGAAATTAATAATTTTATCTTTGAGCTCTCAGAGTAATTTCTTAAATAAGTGAAAACTCGAGCTCAATTACTTACCAAACAAGCCCCTATAGTGACTGTGTGGCTAAAAGTAAATATATTTTTTACTTTTATTTTGTTTTTTAATAAGACCATTTACCATCATGTTAATTTTATATCTTCCACTTCATATAACTAATGCAATGTATCTAACAGGTCAACTTCAGTATCAACATCAAGTTAACATTTTTTTTATGATCTAATGTTAACATCATATATATATATATATATATATATATATATATTATGTTTTTGTTCTTCAACTTTTAGTGAACACTAAAATTAGTTATTCTGAGAAACTTTGAACCAATTTACTCTTTCATCTTTAAAAATATGTAGATTTAATCCTTTAAATCAAATTTTTTAAATTTATTTGACGTTTCAAACGCGTTTTTCAGCTAACATTGAAACGAAAATGTGTCAAATGATATAAACAAACTAAAATACTATAATAAAATGTGTTTGAAACGTCAAATAAACTTAATAAATTTTGTTAAAATAACTAAATTCATGCATTTACCAAGTTGAGGGACTAAATTGATTCAAAATTTTCAAGAATAATTAATTTCAATTTACACTAAAAGTTGAAAGACCAAAAATATATTTAATCCTTATATATATTTTAAACTTTTCTTACAAAATAACATTAATTTTGATTAGAACAATGTTGAATTACGTTGATGTCTTAAATTTTTATATCGCTTCTTGATATAACCTATATAAAAAGTTGACCTTTATTCACCTTAATTAGTCCTTTTGTACTAATATTAAAATTTGATCATACTAAGTATATAAAATTGTAATTGTATGTATTAAAAAATGATGTTAATGCATCCTTACTTTAAATTTTTTAATATTGTATCGTACTAAATATCCACACGATACCATTCCTATATTTTGAATGCAACCATATCTTCCTAGAAAAAGGAGGAAAATTAAGCATCATATCCTTGAAAAATCCTTCTCCCTCCCCTCAAATAAAAAAGCTAAATGAGCAGTGTAAAAAAGATGAAAGATTTAGATACGTCAATCTTGTTCCCTTCATCATTGTCTTTAGGATGCCACAATATTGTTTCAAACCAACCTTCTTCTTAATGCTCCAAAGCTCTCTTAAATACAGATTTATTGTATTACTAACTTCACCACCAATGACTTAACTTAATTTACCTTGCATAAATTTTACTTTTCTTAATGTAAGATACTAAGTTTAAATCTTCCATGTGTATAAATGAGAAATACACATTAAAACTGCAATTTTCACCGTATGTATGTGGTCGTGAAACCCTAATAAAGTTTTAAGTTGTTGTTTGCTTCACACATTAAAGAGAACGTGATTTATTTCCAACAGTTAAACAAGTTCATTTAGGGTCTATCAGATTGTGTGTGTATGTGGTTTTTTAAAAAAAAAAATTGACAGAACAGATTCCAAAGTTTAATTTATAGACAATATAAATAAAATAACCCGAGTGAAAAAAATAAACATGAATAATATAAAACAAATAATTTACAGATGTTATTATTATTATTATTATTATTGTTATATATTTTATGGGTTTTAGAAGAAGAATTATTGGAGAGACACAATATGAATGAAATATGATCCAACATTCATATGAGGTATTGTTTAGAATAATCTAAGTATAAGTCAAAGTCACACATTAGATAAAATAGATAAAGTTAAACACTATATAAGATAAATTGTTCATAATCACATTGTCGTAAGGTTTCGGGGTAGAAGTAGTGTCAACTGTCTTATATGTGTAAGATCAATATCATATAAATAGAACAAAAATCTCTCAATGACTATAATCCATATGACTATAATATATAAACCCAACATGTACTGACTTCACTTTTAATTCAAAATACTAAAACAATGAATTATGTGTTGTTTTTTATAAGGGATTTAGGGGTGATTATGAATAGATTTGGAAGTAAATTTGGTAAAAATTTGTGAGAGATTTGATTGATGTAATAGATTGAAAAATATGTTTTAATAGAAATATTGACTAGATTTCCATTTTGCCCTTTATGTAATAGTATAATTTGATATTTGTATGAGTAAATTTATTTTGTTGTTTTTTTTAACCACTAAAATTGAGAAAAAAAAGTATCAAGTAATTGGGATCTGTTCCAAGTGATGTAAGATTGGATACCTTCTTTCTCGCCATGTCGTGGATCGACTCCAACTATGGTAGGATTTGATCCCTTTTTCGGTGAACGTTATACACCTCACTGGATCTACACTAGCTCTGTTATTTTCTATTTCCAGACCATAGCCACGCACACACACAAATATTACACAAAAGTTAAACATATATTTGCTCAATTAATCATTTTAAATCACCTCCCATTATGCGAGATGCTAAAAACGATATATTCTGCTAATCAGTGTATTCACTCACTCTTAATTAACCACAAACGAACATGAAAATCACTTTATAATCTGTCTTACCAATTGCTTTCGACCTCTTACGAATTCAGCCTTAGACATGTTGATTTGAGTGAGAAAGATAAATTATTATAACACATGTTTATTACGTTAACGAGAGAGACTTTTACACGTGCATTTGATTTGTAATCTTATTTTTGTTTACCATTTATTTATAATTATGTATCCTGTATTGTTTATATCAAGTCTTGTAACATTTTAAAAATTCATTTTTATATATTTTAATATATGTTATGTTTATTTTAATGTCAATAAAATAATTTTATTAATATATATATATATATATATATATATATATATATATATATATATATATATAAATAATATATATATGAAATAACAACTTCTAATTTATCAGTTGGTTTTAAGATAACATTATTTATTATTATTAAACAATCTAAGACAAAGATTTCATTTTAATTATATATATATATATATATATATATTATTTAAAAAATCAAATTAAAAATCATATTTATTTGAGGAACATGAGTTTTGTTTCCCTCGTATAGAAAACATATTAGTAATGGTCATATAATTGTGTAATTAGAATTTATTTTTCTCAAATTTTCATTGTTTTAACACTTTTTTCACTGGATATGTCTCCTAATGCACACAATTTGATCAACCATCGTATTTAAAACTAAGATAAGAAAAACTAATTTGTTATTAAGGCTTAAATATATATTTAGTTTCTATTTTCGTTTTTTTTATTTAATTTAATTTAATTAGGTTCTCATTTTTTAAAATAAAAAAAATTAAAATAAATATTAAAAAATTAGGAATTAATATATGACATGTATTGTTAAAAAACGTTAATTATTTAAACATCGTTAATAAAAAAATCAAATTAATTAAAATTTGACAAAAATAAAAACCTAATCAAATATAAAACGAAAATAAAGATCAAATTTAATAAAAAGAACGAAATAGGAAACAAATGAATTTTTAAATATGTTATTAATTAGTGTATTAGTGTATGCACACAGATAAACAGTGAAAAGAGAAAATATGTTGAGAAAAATGTGTTTATGTGTCATGTTGACAAAATGTTACCCAATTATGATGATTATTATGATAGTGAAGGGGCAAAATGTTGTCACTGTCATGGTTATTTATAAGGCAAAATAAGTTTAAAAGGGTTTTGTCGAAATTGAACAGTAGAATAGAAGTGTGGTGTGCTGGTATTTTCAGACTATAGACCATAATTTTCCACTTTTATATACTGCTTTTCGCGTCTCACTGTGCTGCATTATTTTCCATCTATGGACACACCAATAACCTCTTCTTCCTTTTCATCTCTTTCTTATTAAAGAAACAAAACCTTTTCCAAACTAACTATATTAAAAAAATTAAAAGAATTCGTATTTTATTTTGCTACGTTATCAACAAAAATAAATAAATAAATAATTATCGTGTGATTGAAGCTGGGGAACGAAACGACGAGTAGGGGCCGGGTAATGGGTGCATTTGAGGTGTCGTTTAGGAAGTTAGAAAAAATCGAGTTAGGAAGCTGCCACGTGGCACCCACTCCCATTTTGTAGTGGAGCAAAGGTTCATGTCGTTTTCTCGTCTAATGCTGATTAGGTCTCGACACTCCCACGCGCATCTCCCCGCAAATCATTTCGTGTCGCGTGGGATCCACTCCACTCATTTTCATTATTATCTTCTTCTTTTTTCTTCTTTCGATCTCACTATACAACAATGTCGTTTTAATCCTTGTTATTAGTTAATTACGCCGTTTTAATGATAATATTGTTAAGTAGATTGAAGATGTAATCAACGTGATACTCTGATTTTATACGAGATTAGGGTTAGAAGTGGATTCTTACGAGACAAAACCTATGACTGTATAGAAAAGCTATGACCATATATCAGCTCTTTAGTAATAAACAAAATGAAGAAGAAAATTGTATGGATGTTTAAAATTTAATTTAATTTTTTAAAAGTATAAAATCAATAATTACGCATTTAAAACGATGCGAAAGAAGTGGTGACATAACAAACCTATCTAGCAACACTAAAAAAATCCCGATGTGTGTTGATCAGTATCTCTATCAAAGTTGTTCCTTACAATTAAGATATTTGTTTGACTTAAAATAAACTAACAATTTTAAAACGAAAAAAAAAAATAGTGTATAATTAACATTCACTTAAGTTTACATTTTGATCTTGAGACTTTAATGCAAATTTAATTAGGATACGGACTTATAAAATTTTAAGAGTTATAGTACGAAATATTAAGAATCATATAATATAATTAGAGTATGTATAATTTTAAAAAATTATAAAAATATGAGAAATATAAGATATATGACATATATATAAGAAATATGTTAGAAAAGAAAGAACTTGTTATTTTATATTTGTTATTTTATTTTATTAGAATATAAAGTCAAATAACTTTACGTTATTCTTATATGAAAATAAAGTAACCAAATTATTGATCTGAGGTTTGTTTTTTTCAAGTACGAATTTAGACGTGATGCGGACTTAAATAAGTACAAATTTAACCGAATATTGACTTAATTAATAAAATATGCGCATTCTTATTTTAAACCATTAAAAAACAAAAATAAAAACATCATGATCGGATACCTAAAAAAAACATCTTTATTAATCACTGTAACTCTGTTCTACAAATAGTATAAAACACTTCACAAATCAAACGTAAATTCACAGGAAAAAATGAAAGAAATGGATATCACTTGCCAAGTCATGTCTTTTTGCAAATAAAATGGTTGTCTTTTTCTTTGTGGTTAAGTTTAAGAGCTTTTCATATCTTTAATTACAATAATTGCTGCTTTTAGTGTTGACCCTTTTCAACCCATAGGACATATATACAAAAAACTTTTTCAAAAATCGACGTATGATATCACATAAAAAAAAAATTAATCGACGTATGATTTTGATTGGATTTAAAAAAAAATGGCGATAATGCTGCTATCTTATATCAGCTTTTAATTAAAACTGCAAAGGACAACATTGATATATACAAAATTGAAAGTGTAAGAAAACAAGTGGACGATGTTTCATTATTTTTAATGCCCCACGCATCTTTGTTATGTACTCATCTTCTTTGATGATGAAGTGGTTTGTATTCACTTGTTTGTATATTGTACAATATCTTTGCCATTCTATACATCGGTGTCTGATGTGACATAACAATTGATCCAAAATCCAACTTGTGAACTAATTTTGAAGGTTATATATATACCAGTATCTTAAAAACTGGGAATTTTTTTTTTGAGAATATATTTGGCTTTCTTTTTCACGTTAGTTTTAATATTATATATATACTTTATTTGAAAATATAATACCATGATCTTTATGCCGCGAAATCAAAACTAAATGTGATCTCATTTATATTAATGTTTGTCAATCAAATCAATAAATCAGAAGAAAAGAGAAAGAGAGATGCTAAAGTTGGTGGTGCACGAGTGACTAATCGTTGCTTTAGCCTTTAGTTGAAATTCCTTAGAATACAATATATGGAGTAAGATTTGAATATATCTTGGTATTCATTTTAAAAAAAAAAATGTTTTAATTTTGACTCATATCTTTCATGAGTTGATAAAGAAAGTAAAGGTGTACATTCGATTTTACGATTATATATAATCACTTTATAAAGTTTGAAGAAGTTCATATGTTAATTTGAAGTTTTAATATTTTTCTTGTCATAAAGTCTTATTGTCTTAATATTTTGATTTAAAATTATTAAGTTTATATTGAGAAGTTTCACCGAGAAGAACAAACACTTGAGTTTAATTACATAAGACATTGACATCACTTTCAATCTGAAATCTTAAGGTGATGGGTTTATGAATCTTGATCCTTATATGGTGCTCAATTTTCTTATTTTTACTCAATGTGAGACTTAGACTCACACTTAGATTCTCAACCAAAATTTCTATTATATAGATTGGATTAATGTCTTATTATTATTCTATTTTTTAAAATATTCATACTAATTTGAATTTCATAATTAAATTTAATTAGTTAAATTAAATATTTAATAAAAGTTATTTCTTCTAAGTATCTTATTTTTTTTATTATTGTGGAAAGTTTCTATCATTTAGTTTTTGTTTTGGTCATGGGAATTAAATATGATGATTACATTGCATTATGGTCATTGACATATTTACTAAATGAAAACGAAGTTTTCAAAAGCTTTTGTTTTTTTCAAAATCCCTTACAAAAATTATTTTGTTTTTATCTGCAATAACAAATAAGGCAATGCCTTCATTAACAAAAACATGGTTTCAATTTTTTTTTTATATTTTTTAAATTAAATACTGAAAAACGTCAATCATATATAAAGATGATGACTATATAAATTGAAGGTTATGTCTTCCCCATAATGAAAAGATCAACCCGATGAAACCTTATATAATAAAAACAACAAATTTTAAATATTAAAAAATATATATATAAATTTAATTAGAAATATATTAATTTATGAATAAATTAAAAAATTATTTATATTTTGTAAAATATGGTTATAAAAAATATTTTATTCATTGCTATGATGTATTCCAGCTATAGATGTATTTCAAGATAATTTAACCCACAACATAAAAGTAATGATGTATTAACTTAATTGATTTATTTCCATTTCTTTATTAAGTTTAAACCTTTTATTTATGGTTGAAAATAAATATTTAATTTTAAAAATTCAAAGTTTATTTTATTTGTAGATTTTATCTAAATTTGAAAAAATACTTGTATGATTTTTATAAAGTAATGTTTAGAGTGTAGGGTTGAAGGCTCACTTAAAACAACTTCCTGAGTTACTAACTCCGATATTATTCTTTTCAGACAAAGGCAATTTGTTCATCAATTGATCAGGAAGACCTGTTAAAGGTGTTATCAGTTTAAGTTTGATCAGGTGAAAAAGTGAATGTTAGGTAAAAAAGTGAATGTGTAATAAAAATTATCAACTACCATACCTTGAGTTTGTATTTATAATTTTGTATTTAAACTTTGTATTATGATTGACCTAATCATGATTTGGATTACTCTTACTCTTGATTACTAACATGTTTAAATTAGTGCATCTTTACAACATAGTACTTTCAATCTGTCATCTGTCGACATGATAATTGTTCGTCTCCGATCAGCCGACGCTCGATCAATACTTAAGGATGTCATATTTGTATAAGTATTACAATTATTATTTGAATAAAAATAAATTTTATGTTATTAATGCTTATTACAATATGAAATTGTTCGTCTCCGATCAGCCGACGCTCGATCAATACTTAAGGATGTCATATTTGTATAAGTATTACAATTATTATTTGAATAAAAATAAATTTTATGTTATTAATGCTTATTACAATATGAAGACGTTTTTTTTTATATCAAGAATAGTAATAATAATTTATACATATTTTTTCTTTAATTTTTTAGGATTCTTTGTGCAACTCACACAAAGGTTAAAAGATGACAGTTTAAATGTGTAAGCCTAGCAACATTTTGAACTCAAAATATTAATACTAAAAGAGAGAATCTTTGACTTTGGACATAAACATAGCCTAAACTAGAGCGTTACTTGTTTTAGTACATTAAACAAATTTCTTACATTGCTGCTAATTGAAAGTCTAAAGCATCTTGTAAAGTTTATGCTCAAGTACTTCTGGGCAATCATAAGAAGGCTAGGTGCAAAAGAAAGATTTTCTCACACTTCAAATAAGTTTTTCACCATTTTTTATCTTAACTTTTTTTTTTCTCAATAATTTTTGTCTCTATTATAAGATAATAATATTAATTGATGATGCAATATCTGTATTAACCGTCCTATGATCAGTCACACTATGAAGTATAGTGTGGGAATACTAAGGTGTGTTTATTATTGTAAAATGCACTTCTAATATACGATAACTTTTAAAACAAAATTTAATGAAATTAAAAATAATTAAAGAAAAAAATTAATGAAATTAAAAATAGTTAAAAGGTAAAGTTTTTATGTTTACAATAGTTTGTTTAATTAAGTCAAGTAAAATGTTTTTATAAAGTTGAATTGATCTTATAAAACCATTCTTGTATTGGTTATTATTGATATTATTTGATTTCTTTATTTTTTGATCTTTGCATTTTCGGTTCTCAAAGAATACCTTCAATGCTTAAGTTAGTATTTTAAAAAAGTTCACTTTTATAAATGCTATAAACACAGAAAAATAAAAATTGAAATATATTTTTATAGTATTTATATTACACTACTATAAAAATATATTTCAATTTTGAACTTTTTTTGTAAAAATTACATACAAATTTTGTTATGAAAAAAAATTGTAAGAAATTATTGTCAATTTTGTTGTAAAATTTTTGTATAAAACATTTCTCACAAAAAAATTTGTTAAAAACAATTGCAAATTTTATAATTTTGTAAAAAATAATTATCTACGGAAGAATTACCTGTCAATTAAAACTCTTAGAAAAAATGACAAAAAAAAAATCTTTTCTTATAAATTTTTTTAACAAATTTGTAAGAAAAATTTTGTGAAATATGAAAACTTTTAGTAGTATTACTTTTAATAGACACTTATTTGTATATATTATTAAGAGAAACTCAAATACCTACTAGTTACCGTCTTGATATTGTTTAAGCATAATATTGTTTAATTGTATGATTAATTGATAACCCTAAATTTGCATTAAGTCATTTTGGATTTGACCAAACATATATTAACTATATATAGGGATGACAACGGGTCGAGTCAGACACAAATAATGCCTACCCGCAACCCGACCTGCAACAAAAAAATCCACCCGCTATCTACCCCGTTACCAGTGTAGGTACTCGTTTAAAAAATACCTACGGATATTTTAAAACCCGCGAGTACCCGTGGATACCCACAAATATTTTAAAAAAATATATTTTATAAATATTTAAAATTAAATTTAAATAAAATTACAAAAGAATATAAAATTAAAATTAAATATAAATTTAATTTAATTTAATTTAATAAAATATAAATAAAAAATTCATTTTGATTGAATTTAACTTAATAAAACATAAATTTAACTTTAATTTTAATTTTTTACGTGTAACAGGTACCTGCGGGTACAAATAGTATGATACCCGCACTCGATCCCATTTATAACAGGTATTAAAATACTTGTTACCCGCTATCCGCAGGTAACAAATATCCGCAAATACCAACTATCCGTCATGAATTTTATCTGCAGATACTCACAGACACAAATATTTTTGTCATCCCTAACTATATATGATTTCGACAACCATACTATAGATGAAACAATCTTATTATACATAAGAAAAAAAATGCACGTAACTTCATGGAAAAAAAAGGTTAAGAAGTAAAATAAGGTATCTCCAACACATGAACCGAAAGTGTTTCTATTTGCATATCATTTTTATGGTGTTAATGTTACTTTTTAAATTTTTTATCTTACAAGACCCACAACACATAAGATTCTCTAACAAGGGGTCAACTTTTATGCAAAAAATAATAGTATAAAAATGTAAAAGAATAATTTTCTTTCGAAGGGCATAATTTTTAACCTTTATGATGATGCTTCCTAATGATATCAAGTCATTTCAATAGAAAATAAAAAAAATAAAAAAAGGTGAAATCTTAGTCCTATTGTCTTTAGTTTACACGCTCTTTCGGTTCTTTCTTTCTTTGCTTATTCTACAAATAGAGATTATGCATGGGATAAATTCCTTGTATTAGTGATATACTTTACAACTCATTAGAAAATAAAAGAAAAATTGACATTGTTACAAGTAATTGATACCAGTATCTTCTCAATCAAAATCATGTACATATGATTATATTAGTTGAAACTTGTAGCAAATGATAAATTAGTTTAATTGGAAGGGAATAATTTTCTGGTGGAAGGGATTATTCAAAAGGTATCTTAGATTTTAAAAAAACACTTGAACCAAACTAAATTTATATTGAATTGCATAAAAAACAGAATTGTTTAAAATAAAAAGGTTAAATATGTTTGTGGTCTTTTAAGTTTTAGTGAAATTTGAAATTAATTACTCTTTGAAACTTTAACCAAATTTAGTCCTCCAACTTTAGAAACACGTGAATTTAGTCATTTTAACCAAATTTTATTAACTTTAGTTGACATTTCAAACTCATCATGATAACATTTGAGTTGTTATTGTGTTTAATTTAACACATTTTTGTTTTAATGTTAATTGAAAATCAAAAATCGTGTTTGAAATATGCTTGAAACGTCAAATAAACTAAAATTAGGTTAAAAGGACTAAATTCACGTATTTCTAAAGATGAAATACTAAATTGGTTCAAAGTTTCGAAGATGTGTTAATTTCAATTTTCACTCAAAGTTAAAGGACCAAAAACATATTTAACCAAAATTAAAATTTGCAATGATTTGTTTTATTCATTTAATTAAAATTGAATTACTACTTGATAAGACTCTTTTAGTTAAATTGAATTATGAAATTAGAAAATATACTTAAAAAACACATTTATCTTAAATAATTCATATATACTTTAAACAATATAGTGTATTTTAATTTAATTTAAGATTAAATATATTTATAGTCCCTTTAATTTTCACACGAAATTGAAATTTGTTCTTTTTTTCAAATTTTCATATAGTTTAGTCTTCAAACTTTAAAAATGAATAAATTTAATCTTCTTAATCCAACCAATTTAAATATTTTTTTTGACAAATTTATAGTTTTGACAAAAGTTTCAGTTGAAGTATTATTAGTTTCAGACAATATTTAACAATCCAAAATAGTTAACGTTACTAGCTTAAAAAACCTATAATCATTTATTTTTAAAATTTGAGACAAAAATTATCAACTTTTAAAATATGGACGAATTCTAAAAACATGTGTAATCTCAAATCGCATTAGAGTGTTGAAGATTCTTTATTGACTAAAGATAACTAAATTTATCTGGTATAAGTCAGTACAAATTTCACTTTACAAGTATAATTTTATCAAGTTAAATTAGAAATAAATCGATTAAATATGATGTGAAAATCATTTAAAATTTATCATAACAAATTAGACTATTCATTTTAAACCATTTTACAATTTACTTAAATTCTTTCAATAATTCAGTTGTACGTGTTCATCAATTTTGTCCGCTCGTGAGAGAATTGGAGTTGCCAATAATATGCTTTATTCATGTTAAAATTCCACATAGTTTAGCTGTAAATTTGTTAAATTCGTGAATCTCATAATTGAAAGCAATACACAGCATAAGAATGATGAGTAGCTCTCACGTTGGGGAAAAACATGACCAAGTTGCATGTTTCTTTTTCGACCACGGTTAGATTTGAGACGCATGTCCCATTCTCCATGTTTCTCTAAAAGTTCACGCATGAACAACAGGTAAAATGGTAACAAAACTCTTTTTATGGGGTTACATCCATATCATGGGTGTCGTGGAGATCCGAGTCACAATATAAATGTACCTAAATAATTTCATCTTAATAAAAAAATTTATATTCTTTGATTAATTAAATGTTTCTATAATGAATATTTATAATGATTAGAATAGAGCGCTTACCATTAAGTCAAAAGTTATAACTGTTAGTCAATACGTAATTCTTTTAATTTAAGAGTGTAACACAAGTCTAAGCGTTATGTTTATTCAATTGTGACCTGACCTACTTGATCTCTTTCATGAGACAATTGATGTCACTTGCAATAATTTTTCTCATCAGCAATTGTCTTACTAAGAATCTCACTTGGATTGTGATTTGGTGGTTAATCTAGTATCCGCCACAGAACAATTGTGCAACCCGTAACAATAATTTATGTACAACATAAAATACCCAAAAATTTAAAAACGATTTAGTTATAAAACTACTGTTACAACAAAATTCATAATTGGAAGAATTATTAAGTAGATATTAAGTAAGATTAAGAGTGAGTGAGTGTTGAAATAGTAGGTTTATTATATATGGGCACTTTCTTTAATAATGGAGATGACGGGTTGAAACTGATTGCGGCACTTGCACTGCACTTTCTATTCTCTTTGTAACTGACATTAATTATATTATCTTTCATCGCAACTGCATTATTCCTATGTTGTCAAAAAGATGATGGGAATTATTATTAAACAATGATGATAATCAGACTAACAACTCTGTGACCACTTTGGAGGATCACTAATTGACTAGTTGAGTGTAATTAATGGTTTTTTTCAACATTGCATGTCATTAGAAGAGTGAGAAAAAAAAAGTTAATTAGGTGTTGCAAAAGCATTACTGAAAAAAGATGCATTTTGGTTTTTATGATCGGTGTTTAGTTATGACTTTGTACTTGAACTGGTTTCGATCTTAGAGTTTAATGATTGTTAGCTATCAGTGTTAGAGATATCATATATTTTCTAATTTTAATTTTATGATGAAAATATCATATATTTGATTCTTTTGTGTTATTATAAAATATTCATGTATTATGATAATATATTAGGTTTTAAGTTTTATTTTTTTTCTTGATATTGTACTTTGTATATTGAACAAGTTTTTGATAGATTAATATGAAAACAGGTTAAATATGTTTTTTATCTCTTAACTTTTAGCAAAAAATTGAAATTAGTCCCTCTCTAAAACTTTGATCCAATTTAGTCCTCTAACTCTACAAAAGTTTGGATTTAATCCTTTTAACAAAATTTTGTTAAATTTATTTGATGTTTCAAATGTATTTCAAGATAGTTTCTTAGCTAATATTAAAACGGAAATGTGTCAAGCCGGGTAAACAACTCAAATGCTCTCATGAAATGCGTTTTAAAGTTAAATGAACTTAAAAAAAATTGGTTAAAATAACTCAATCCAAACATTTCTAAAGTTGGGAGACTAAATTACGCCAATATTTCGAAGATGGACTAATTCTAATTTTAACTGAAAGTTAAGAGACCAAAACATGTTTAACCCATATGAAAACTATAATATGTTGTTGATTTGGTTGAAAAGTTAAGGGACTAAGAAATATTTAACCCACCTTGAAAACTATAATATGTTGTTGATTTGGTGAATTTTAGGTTTGTAGTTAAAGTAATTAGTGATTGTTAATTAAGGTTAATTTGTGTATTCGAAAATGGAGCAATGGCACTGAGAAACGGAGCCCCACATGCATGAATGAAAGTGGGGATGATGTGGAATAAGGTAATGACAGAAAGGGTAACCGGCAAATCTCAGGTGCCACTGCAAGATTTTGAGACAGCAAAACCCACATAAAACACGCGCGTGTCTCCCTTGTTCCTTCCATTATTATTAATATTATTGTTATTTATCGTTTCGCTTTTTTCCCATTTCATTTCGATTCAGAGCACACCCATAATTGGTGAAATGATGCATAATATATATTGAGGGATCTACCATGATGATGATGATGGATACGTATATAGGGGTGAGTCAAAAGAGATGAAAACGTTAAAATTGAATGTAGATGTTAGATTTGTTGAAAGTGGAGAAGCACATGATAATTGGAATGATTGTGTGTATTGAATTTCCGTATGCAGCAGCCTCTCAGCAATGTGCTACTTGATACGCTACAAAAGCATGCGCAATATTATATGCCACAGTGTTGCACTTCCACACATATCTCATCTCCATAAATAATACACAATCCCTATCTCTGTTCATTCACTCATTCTCACGTAAGCATTTCACCCACCATGATGCATTCACAATGTTTCTTTCCATAACCAGTTTAGATGATTATAATATTATGATCTTTGTGTTACGGCTTGCACAATCTAAGAGTGAGATTTTTAGTATGACAATCATTGAGAGAAGAGATTGTTGTAGATGACATCAATTGTACTATGACGGAAGTTAAGTGGATCAAGTCACAATCGAATCGTGGTGCTGGGACTGTTACACACCCTTATGACTATAACTTTTGGCCTAATAATAAACGCTTGATCTTAACACTTTGTATCGAAAGTTTTAAAAATTCAAGTATAAGTTTAAGTCTCACATTCAATACAGATAACAAAAATTGATCGTAGAATATCTATAAATTCATTGGTTGGATTGATATTGATATCTTATTCATGGTGTCTTTTTCTGATGAATTCCTTCAAATTTTCCATTACTCTTGGTATTTATCATTTTTCTGTTTGTGCTTCCATGTATGGACAAAAATGGTTCAGTGATTGAATATAATTAATATTTATTATTTTGAGACATGATTTGATTTTCACTCTCTAGCATATCAGGAACATTTCAAATTCAGTTTCCCTTCTTCCTTTTTTATTAATGGATTAGCTTTCCTTTTCTTTCAATATCCCCAGTAAAACCTTTTTCTGAAAAAAAATTCTCCCGTACATGCCCAACTTTTAGCATGAATAATTGAATTTTTGTCAGTAGCTTTTGCTTTTCTTCATATATATAATAATCTCAAGTTTTGAAATTACTAAATGCAAGACTCTAGTTTTAAGACTAATTAAACTAACTTTTTCAAATGTTTTCTTTTGTTTACTACATTTTTTACTATCATGTAGCATAGGTTTATAGATTACTTTTAATTGGTACAATATGATTGATAATTTTGATGTGCAATGGAATTATTATATATATTTGACTCGTAAATGGATTCCCTCTTGGTCTTGATATGAAGTACTGAAAGAAAAAGATAAATAAATCGGTGTACTGTTACAAAAAGGATGAATCGATATAGTTCCCTTTTAAATCTAATTATGAGTGTGAAATAATGAAAGCACTAGGAGAAGACATCTTTGGATTCCCTTTAGACCAGGTCAATGCTAAACCTACTCATATATATATATATATATATATATATATATATATATATATATATATATATATATATATATATATATTATTCATCATCACATTCTCATTCTCAGAATTCTTTCTCTTTAATTTGATTTCAGTATATGCATCGCTAATGTATCTCATCATCTAATAATCTCACTAATTAAATAATTAAGACAGAGAAAGTGGTAGCTTAAAAAATGATTTACGGTACCAAGTTTGAGAGAGATATTTTAATTTTATGATAAAATATTATATAAAAGTAGAAAAACTTGAACTAAAGGACGTGCGATACCATATTTTGTGCAAACTAGCTAGAGAAGCACTAATTCTTGCTCCCTTGCTTGGTAGGCCAGGGAATAATAATTATTATTTATCACCGTACCACTACTCTCTATTGCTTTTTTCTTTTTTTTTATTATTAAATTTTGACAATTTTTTCTTACAACATGAGGTGTCATTTTTAAGTGAATTTTGAATATTGAGAATTAAAAAAAGAAAAAATGAAAAACCACTTAGAAAATAACACTTAAGGTCGTAAGAGAAAGTTATCAAAATTTAATATTAAAAAATCATTTTTCTTCATCTATACATACAAATCTATTCACATTCTTTCATGTGTTTATGTGCATATTTTTCTTTCTTTCCTCACTTCCATCGTAAAACTATTCATCTACATTCTTCTCATTCATTATTCAACACATCAAAGTCAAGTTATCAAAATCCATGTTCAAAAACTATATATACATCACAATGATAAACAAAACTAGCTATATCCAATGTTGAGCACCAATATATACGGGGTGAGAGAAAGGAGAAATAAAAAGAAGAAACACAGAATTTGTTCGAGTACAACATTACAACCGTTGATCTGAATAACATAGTACTTGGTCCGTTTAACTTTACAGCTAAATGTGACAATGTCTATGTCACATGTATTGTGTAATGTTGGACTCCACAAAATATCGCAAGACAACTGTTAAGGACTAAAAAGCAGCCTATGGAGGCAATGAAGGTGCAGTGGATGAAGGAATTGTAGAGTCAGAGAAATCTAATATTAGGGTTTTAAATAATTTTTCAATAAAAGATAATTAAGTAATTTTACTACAATTATGTGAGTGCAGGAAGAAAACATGGAGGTGCAGGAGAAGTTTCCATTTTTCTCAATACATGGCCTTGGAACATTGGATTAAGGCCCATCTTATTTTTAAGGCCCAATGGAGAAGAACAATGTCAAAAGGAAAATTTGTCTCGTGGAAAAAGATAATGAGTGGAGAAACTAAAAAGAGAGTTGGATATACTCTAAACTTGATGGAAAGATGTTTTTCGCATTTAATTCTCAATCGTGTTTTAAAGGAAGGAACTGTGAAGAGTGAGAGTGAGAAGAGGAATTCTTGGGTCTTTCATCCCGCATCTCCAAAATTTCTTCTACACCTTTTCTTTAAATTCTCAAAAAATTCTTTGACCATTTAAGAAAACTCACAGACACCATACCCCCAAAATTATGTCGACTTCCAAAAGTTAAAATATATGACTTTCGAAAGTCAAAATATATCACTGAAAATCGATTCCCGAAAGTTAAAATATATCACCAAAAACCGACTTTCGGAAGTCAAAATATATCACCGGAAGTCGACTTCCCGAAATCAAAAATTATCACCGGAAGTCGACTTCCGGAAGTCAAAAAATATTCCCGGAAGTCAAAATATATTTTCGGAGGTCGACTTCCGGAAGTCAAAAAACATTCTCCGACTTCCGTAAGTTAAAAAACAAATTTTATTTTGAATATTTTTAATTCTTTTTAAAATTATATTTTTTAACTTTTAATGATTTTTTTAGTTTATTATTTTATTTATTTTTTATGTTTTCATATTTCTTAATATATATATATATATATATATATATATATATATATTTTAAATATTAATATCTATATATATAATTTTATTTTTATTTAATATACTGAAAAATAAATATAAATATAAAAATAAGTAAA
>Ga0209589_1007489_pt1 | contig 17503 bp, 8 predicted proteins | sample CowpeawhiteBW_FD_187525 | JGI IMG/M metagenome (GOLD analysis project Ga0209589, IMG submission 187525) | Root nodule microbial communities of legume samples collected from California USA - Cow pea white BW (SPAdes) (version 2) | ecosystem: Host-associated > Plants > Roots > Nodule | place: USA...
GTTCAAGATTTTGTTAAAAAATACCTTCTAAAAATAAAAACATCAGCGTTTTCTTCAAAACGAAACACATTGCAAAAATTAAATCTTTCACGAAGTAAAAAAAAAATAACAGAACAACAACAACAACAAATAGAACAAAAAAAAACTTAAGTTGGTATGAGGAAGAAGAAAGAAGAAGGATTGAAGAAGAAGAAGAAGGAATACGGAAGAAGAAACAAAGAAATTACCTCGACAAAGTTGATTGTCTTGGAGAAGAAGATCCTACCGATTGCCTTGCAAAAATTAAATCTTTCACAAAGTAAAAAGAAAATAACAGAGTAAGAAGAAGAAAGAAAAAAGATCCTTGAAGAAAAAAGAATAAACTAAGAAATAGAAGAAAAAATTACCTACACCAACCAAAACTTCTGTCAACCTTCAACAAAAATAAATAATAAAAAAAAAAACTTAGTTGGTATGAGGAAGAAGGAAGAAGAAGGATTGAAGAAGAAGAAGAAGGAAAACGAAAGAAGAAAAAAAAAATTACCTCGACGAAGTTGATTGCTTGGGAGAAGAAAACCCTACCGTCAACATACCGAATATTAAAAAAAAACGAAAACCTATGAAGAAGAAGAAAGAAGAAGGATTGAAGAAGAAGAAAAAAAGCTAACCTCGAGAAAGCTGATTGTCTTGGAGAAGAAGGATGATGCTATCTGACAACGTCAATCAATATTTAAAAAATTTAAAAAAGACGTTCGAACCGCAAAAACACAACAATATCAAAAAGACAAAAATATCCTCAATTTTAACCATGTGTCAATAAATTAAAATATCTATTTCAATAATTTACCTACACTAAGAATTTCTTAGATATACAGTATATAGCTGCAGGAAATTATAATAAATATAGAAAAATGTATATGCCGATCCTATACTTCTACGCTTCTACGACTGAGTATAAAGAGTGGATATTTAGATGAGATATTATAAATAGAAAATATAATTTGTAAAAGAATTTAAATTTTGAAAGCTTAATTTGTTTTACGGTGTGATACAATAACTACTTAAGAAAGAACTACCCGTCTCCTTTACAAAGATCGAACCCTACCCTAGCCGCGTTTCCTCCTTAACTGGTACGTTTCTCTCTCTCACGCACTCTTTTCATGCTATTGTATTTTATTTTTATCATTTTTTCCTTGTTTCTCAACTCAAAATTTTCCCTACAAAGGTCGAGAGGATTTGGATTGAAGGCCGAATCGTTCAATTGTGTTGTGAGTTTTATTTTTGAGATGTGTTCATTATATCGGAACTCTGTTATTTTCTGAATTCATTGTTATTTAATCACCTCTCTCTTTTTTGTTCAGTGTTTGCCTCTGCATGTACTTAAAACTTGTTACGAGTTCGAGGGTTTTAGTTTAAAAGTAGCGTGTCTATGATAGTAGAGTTGTATGATTTCCCTAAGTTAATTTGAAGTCAGTTGGGGATTTAGCCACTAGGGTTGTAACAAATATTGGTACTGGCATGAGCTCGTCAATGCCCTTTTCGAAAACCTATTCCATTCACATTGTTCTATTGGACTAAATTTCTCATATAGACTACACTGTGGAAGATTTAAAATAACCCTTTGTTCAGATAATTCCACTTTTAATCTTCTTGAGATGCCATTTTTGGTTGTGAGTCGTAGGGAGGAGAGGATAGAGGATTTGGCTGGTTGGAGATTTGTATTTATACTTGAGAGTGGTCATTATGCTAGATTTAAACAACAAGGAAGATTAAATTGATTATAAACATGGGAAAATTTTTGACTTTGTGGGCAGTGTTTTGTGCTCAAGTGAGAAGCATGGGGTATACTCACTTGAAAAGAAAATTTGTTAGATGAAGTGGTGAATGACTCTAGCTGAACATCATGACCATGATTTTTTTTGCTTCTCAATCAATTTGTTCTTAGATATATGTTGGGAGGGATCCAAGAAATTCTACATGTTTTGTTTTTCAGTGTTCTTTTATTTGGTTTACTCTGCAAACTTTTTATCCTAAATTGCAGACATAAGTTTCTCTCAGCATCTGGTTGATCCAGTTCACATACTTTTAATTCTCAAATTAGTCAAATCGTAGTGTACAAGGATCGCCCGTGTGCTTCTTAATATGACTTGTGTGAAATATAATATGACTATTCTAGGTGAAGATGATACATAAATTTGATTAGGAATAAATAGTGGACATTTTGTTTGGTGGTAAATGGTTGCAACTAGAAATAAAATCTACACGGTGATGCCCTTCATCTTATGGAAATTACCTAAAGCCTTCAACACTAATCCAATTCTAATAGTATATTATCTTATTTCAGACTACAATGGCTGCCAATACCTCACCTTCTGCCTTTGAAAAAGAACAGGTAGGTATTCCTTTTTATTTCTCCAAATTTGGAAAAATTAATCTGGTGATTGACGTTGTTATCTGATAATTTCAAACTAATTTCAACTTCAACTTTGGGGTCTTTTTGGTGTTATTTGATTATTTAGTATTTCTTGTTTTTGGATGTGTTTCAATCATTATGTGATAATGGAACAGATATTTGGAATGGCTGAAAAGGAGATGGAATATAGGGTCGAGTTATTCAACAAGTAGGTTTCCCTGTTCTTGCTTGCCTTGATAGTTTTGCTGGTGTTAGCAAGTACAATGTAGAACATAGTTGCTTTTTGTTTAAGATTCGATGGTGGCATAATAATTCATTTGGTTAATGCTTTGTTATTTTTACTATTCAGGATGACCCAGACCTGTTTCAAAAAGTGTGTTGACGAAAGGTGGGGGAAACTCTTCTCTAATTTTATTAACTGCTTGAGAAACTGTCATGTTTGATGCTCTTTAAATGCGATCCAGTCCAGTCCAGTCAATTTAGAAATTAGTTTCTTATTTCTCAATTGTCCGCTACTGCATTATTTTGATGATGGCTCAATGTGAATGTTATCATAATATCTGTTTAACACCTTTTTTTCTCAGGTACAAGGAGTCTGAGCTAAATATGGGTGAAAATAGTTGCATTGACCGCTGTGTTTCAAAATACTGGCAAGTAAGATTTTGCTTAACTTCACTTTCAGATCTATCACTGACTTTTTGAGTTGTCTATAAGCTAGTTTTCTCAGATGGATGTTTTATGATGAAATTTTAGTGGGGTTTCAGTACTTGGTTAAATGCTTGCTCTCTTTGAAAATTCTTGTATAGATTTTGAGGATAGTCTTGATAATTTCATGCAAGGCAAGGAAAATAAAGTGAATGTGGTTGACGGAATTTCTGACTTCAAAATGGTTTTTTGCTTAAGATGTAATGGGAAACTGCAAATAGTATTTGTCTGTTGTCTAAGCAGATTTATTTTGGGCAGGTGAATAATCTGATTGGTCAGTTGCTTGGTTCTGGGAGGCCTCCGATGTAATCCAAGTCTATCGTGTTTTCTTTTTGCGGTTAGCAACCTGCGAGTGAGTGAGCTACATTTACGACATTAATTGGGAAACATAGATGTAATACTTTTGCAAGGTTTTTATCTTTGTCCATGACTATTTTTAGGTCAATCTGTTCTGTTAAGAAAAGGATTGATTTTTGCTTTTGAGTTAGCCATTGGTGAGCAATAAAAATAATTTTAGTTAATTTAGTTCATTCTTTGTTTCTAATTTACGTCTTCATGGTTCGACCCTTAATTTACCAGTGTTTTTCTGTTACATTTATTTGAAGTCATCATCATACAACAGCATTGCTCTTTCTCCCCATGCAAGATTTTGCAGTTTTTCGTTTTCGTTTCTAAACAATGTACTTGCATACGATTTTTTCGAATAAAAACACAATTCAAATATAATTAACAACTTATATAATTTACTTGAAAGTGTATTTATAAATTAAATTAAATTGTAAAATTGGAATGACAAGTTACTTGCCATAAAAATCCAGATTAAAACCTTAAATTTAAATTTTATAATTATGAAGCTGCCCTTCTCTCCTCTTTTGTCCACATTTAGCTTGGCACCTTACGTTGATATAGCACGCAGTATTGTATTATAAAATTGTCATTATCGATGTTACGTTAGATATGTCAAATGTCAAGAAATAAGAAAGAAAAAAAGGTTAAAAAAACTGGGAGAGAAGAGAGGGGGAAATAAGAATAAATACAAGTTCAGGTGTTTTGAATTAAATGGGAAAATTATCATAAAAAGGTGAAGTTATACGTGGAAGAAAATTAGTCTCTTAAAATAACGAAGAAAATTAAAGAAGACGACCCACACTATACAATAGCATCTTTTATATGCGATTTGGAGTGACAGCTAAGAGAGACAGAGAGTGTTGTGGGGACACAAAAGTATCCGTTAAAAAATTGAACGTTAAGCCTTTCATCACAGAACAGAACACAGAATCAGAATCCGATACCAGACCTACCTGGTATGAATAAATGCTCCCTCTTATTCCTTCCCCACTCAACTCAACCACACTTCATTCTTGACTCAGTTTCTCTCTCTCACTCTGAATTCAGAAAAGAAAAACAAGTAATTAAGAAGAAGAAGAAGAAGATCGAAGATCGAAGATGGGTATGGTGGTGGTAATCTCTCTCCCTTTCATATTCTTCTGCTTGCTTCTTGGGTTTGGATGTTATTTCTTTGGAAGAGCAAGAGGAAGGAGAGAGATGCAAACTAACCCACAAGTTTATGGAATGCCAGCTCCACCTCCAGGTGCTTCTCCTGCCAAGCCACAAAACATTCATAATGTTTGATTTCAATCTTCTCTCTTCTCTTCCACGAATATACCTCATATATATCTTTTTTCTTTTTCTCTCTATCTCTTCCTGTTGTTGTTTCCACCTTCAAACTCCAATCAACTTTCTTTTATTTCATTATCTGAATTCAATTTCCTAGTTCAGTTAGTTTCGCACCTGTTGCCAATTCTTTTATAGCAGATCAATTCCGTGTTCACACTGCAATCTATTTAACACCTGATAAGAAAATAAAGCAAAAGAAAATAATTATAAATATGATTCGTGATTCATATTATGTAATTAGACGAAAAAATTAAAAATATTTAAATTTCGTAAATATATATGATCAAGAATTGGACACATAATTCATCTATGTAAAAAACACTAGCCATCTAATTTTTATGGATCGAGCTCTCATGCTTAACCTGAATCGTGGTATTTTTTTCCATATAATATACTGACAGAAATACAAATACCGTTGTGTCTGTCTGTCATTTTTTTTTTTCAATTTTTGGGTAAAATGTTGGTTTTATTTTATTTTTTGGTAAGATGTTAAACTTGGATTATGATAGTTTTCTTATTATAAATCAAATGCATGCTAAATTTAATTTATAAATTTAGGTGTTATTCAATGGATGATTGTTTATTCGCATTTTTAAACCCTACTTCAGTAATGTAAACAAATTATCGCTTTCATCTTAAAAGAACTACTTATTTAAAAAAAAAATCTTGTTAATTAGTGTTATAACGATATTAAATAAATAACATTAAGCATACTCTATTAAGTGTTTTTAATTAATTTAAAATAGTTAAAAATACAAATGCATTTTTTGTTTATTTATTGTTAACTGTGTGAAACTAACTTTGCAAACGTAATCTCCTTATAATTGCCAACACAAAAATTCTTTAACTAGAATGACGAACAATAAATGTGAATTAGTATTATATCAACGAATATCTTTAGAATTAATTTTAAACGAATAAGAAAAAAAAAAGTTTATTGTGGTCTTATGTTCGTCGGTTTAATTTAATAATGTAAACTGTTTTTAATATATTTTCATCATTTCTTAAAAAAGTAAAACGAAATGTAAAGGATGAGGTGTAAAAAATCGTAGGGAAGAAATATCTGTTTTTTATTATTATTAATACTGGTATAAGTAGTTTAAAAATAGGTGTACGGATGGATATGTGCTTCTACTTTTCCTTTATAATAATAAAAAAATGTGTTTCAAAAATTAATAATGATTAAAATTAAAACGTAGTTATTAAATTTATATTGAAATGAAAAAAAAATTATAAATAAAGATATATATTTTTAATTTCTTTAATATTGTAACAAATATATAATAAAATAGTTATAACAGTAGCTATGCGCTGACTACTTTCTTGACAAATTTAATAAATGTTGTTATATTATAATTATGAAAGAGAAATATTTTGATGGTTGAGCGCGATTGGCTGGACTTGTGGAAATTGGGCCTCACAAATTTGATTTAAATTGGGCCGGTGTCTCTGTTTTTCTCTGTTCCTTTCTCTTTCTCTGTTTCTCTCATTCTTTCTTCTTTCTCCTTGGAAACACAAAATCAAGGAAAAAGGAAAAGAAGAAAGTGGAAACAAAAACATTACATCAAAAGTATATACATAGATTCAGTTCCAGTGAAATCACATCCTCCCAGCGACCATGGCGGTAACTATACATTTCAATTTCAATTTCATTTTGATTTTGGATTTGATTATGAACATGGATTGCAATGCATGATTTTGTTCAGGAAAATGGTAGACCATTGCCAAAGTTTGGGGAATGGGATGTGAACGATCCATCATCAGCAAATGATTTCTCTGTAATCTTCAACAAAGCCAGGAATGAGAAGAAGTATGGTCCTAAGGTCAGCTTACCACCTAAGCGTTGCCATTCAAACTACAATCCTCGTGACGCTCTTCGCAAATCCCATTATGTAAGTTTTTCTCTGTTTTTTTTAATGATTCAAGTTGGTATGCAAGCTGTTTGAATAAATTTCTTCCAAAAATCACTCATTAACGAAGATTGTGTATGTTTATGATTATGTCGATGATGATAGATTCATGTAATGCTGACACCATGTCATAAATCTATTCACTTTTTTTAAAATTTTGGACACAGCTTTTTAATTTTTGGTTATTTTCTTCTCAATGCAACAAAAGACAATCTAAAAACACTAGATTAGATATGTAGTTGTTGCATTTGATCTTTGGTGTCTCTGTGACATGCGAATGAAATCATGATTTCGAGAAAAAATTGCATTTTATCACGTTTTATTTTGCAGAAAAAATGGTTCTGCTGTATGACCACACCTGCAGAGCCATGAAGAGGCTTTTGAATTCATGACAGTTTAGAAATGACATAGGACTCTGGAGCTTCAGTAAAGCTATGGTGGGTCCTGCTGGAATCATCTTTGGTCATATATATGCGTACGTAGTGTACATTGTGGCTTGATTAGGAAACAACTATCGCATTGATACATGCGATTTCTGGGGTGTGTGTTCAAAACTTGTTGGTTTCACACCTCATTTACTTTACATTTTTTTTATCCATTCAAGTTTCCCTCTATTGTTTATGTAAAGAGGAACTTGAGATATTTTTATGTAACTGTATTCTTCTTATTTGTGGACGTGGATGGCATTGTTTGCCATCTCTCTGTCGTCCCATGAAGCAAATAATAATAATACAATATTATACAAAGAAAGCAATCCAAAGACTCTATCTATTTGTATTTTGAGTTTCATGACTAAAAAGAAGTCAAGGAAAAAATGGACCATCCTTTTCTGAAATTTGAAAATCGATTTTACCCTGATGCAGATCATTGTTAACCAATTTTCCTAAGTTTGATTGAAAAATACGTACTGGGAGTGTAAAGATTAAAAAAGATATACCTATCCTCAGTTAAAATTAAATTTACACAGCAATTTGACTCAAAATGATGAATAATGTACCTTGCTTGGCACATACTCTGACAATTTAGAAAGTGTAAATTATCCTTTCATCAACAATCGAGAAAATTTCCTGCCATGTTATCGAAACTTGGTATGTCAATGGTAAATCCTAATTGTTCTCCTGGTTATATTAAGCGATAAAAAGTTCTTAAATGCTGATATGAGTGAGAGTTGAGTTAAATATGCTGCAATTGCCATAAAGTACATAACAATTTCTCTAACGCCATAGCAGCTTAAGCAGGGTAAATAAAGTGAAGAAGTATGGGAAATGAAATGAACTATAATTAACATTAAATAACACATCTTTCCACAGGTATTATAAGTAGAGGTGAACAACTAGTTATATAAATATCCAAGTGGTGAAAACAGAAGAAAAAAAAGTTTGAAATATCATTGTTGTCTGTAATGTTACAGGTTCTGAAAACATTTGGAAGCTCTAAACTCTTGAGGTACCCAATTTTCGTTCAAACAATCGCTGTAGAAGGTAGACTTGAATCGCACTAGCCCCAATCAGTGCTGCTGATTCAAAAATTGCCTTGTGTACTGCTCTTCGGCTCATTGCATCGTTCACTGCATACATATTCCAAACATAAGTCAACGTTAATAACAGAAGAAAACAAGACTAACTAAGATGCTTAGTTTGTTGGTTTTGTTTTTAAGGTTTTTTTTATCCTTAACAGAATCATATGTTTAACTGATGAACATGAAACATTGTATTCAATCGTAAGATAAACGTAAAAAGTAAACCTTAAATAATTACCTATTGCTTGGCGATCAGTCTGAGCCTCTAACCAATGCTGTTCAAACTGAATGTTGTATAGAGCCTCCTCCAACTTTCCTATTTGCTCGAGCAATGGGGTAAAATGCTCTGCATAAAAGTCACAAAAGTTTCAACAAAGATTCTCTCGTTTACACTGAGAAAAATATAGAAAGTGGACTTCATAGAAGAGACATTACCATCTTTTGCATGCTGCTCAAAGTAAGAGAAGTGACCGACATGTACATCAAAATCGATAGTTTCATGATAAGGAGACTTGTTGGTGAAGCAGAACTTATGGACCCCTGATTTGTGAGCCACGAAGTCAAACTTGTCACTTGTCTTGTCCCGAAAATCTTGAATTTGCTCACCAGAGGGACCCTTTACCTGAAATTCTTACATTGTGGTGCAATGAGATTCCAACACATGATCGTGTAGTAGGGTACCAAGGAAAAGGAAAATGAACATATTTTAAAAGAAAAGCTATTCCTATCAATTGTGTATGCAGAATCTGGATTAGTACAGCTGCTACAGATATAAATATTCAAAGATTGTAGAACATACAATTGCAAATGTAAAAGGTGATACATATAAATAGCTACATACAATTCACAACATCTCTATGATTACAAGTACTCGTTGTTACTAAGATAAAAAAATTAACTCTTTTGCACCGTATACTATATCCTAACCGTGGATAACTTTTTGCCATAACACCCTCCAAATACTTCAGCATGGGCAGTGAATAAAAGTTCCCAGAATGGGGTTTATGTTTAATAACAGATCATAAGATCTTGAAACAAAAAAAAGTATCGTGGTTGTGCTGAAGAAAAACACAGAAATGTTCTTCTGCCACCTTAGGTAGAAAAGAGAGAGGTACAAAATAAACTTAGATTCACAACACAAATGAATAAAACCATCAATTTCGTCTCTCAAGTATTACTCCCTCTATTAAGAGCGTATTCAAGTAAAAAATAAAACTATAATGCATAAGTAATCCCTCTATTAAACATATTTAACCTCTAATTTGATGTATTTTTGTGAATTTGAAGGACTTCTTATTCTTTGGGAAAACTAAGACTTAGGAAATTACGTAGATGGAATTTATTTTTTGCATTAGGGACATTCAGGAGAGAAGGTAATATTTCAAGGATGAAATTGATGGTTGTTCCAACATAAAACCCTAAACCAACAGCCAACAGCAGGTACGCGTAAGAGAAAACAATGGTTGTTGGTTTTGACGTTGTATTCAAGTGCCTATGGTTCTATTCCCTTGCCTCATCGGAATTTTGAAACAAATTCCCCTAAATTATAAACAGCAAATAGCGTATAAACAAACGCCGAGTAATTGCGATTCTCATTCAGAGTTATACGAAACACAAAATTAAGGCAAAACAAAAATATTATCGGTTTCACAAAAGAAGATCGAGCGAGAGACAAAAAAAAATAACATACCACGAGATCGACACCTTCTTCGCCGTAATGCCAGGGAGAATCAGCCTTAATAACAACGAAAGAAACATGAACGGTATCACCCTCGTACTTGACATCATGGGAGAAACACTCGTCCCTGTCTATCACAAATCGAATACCTTCTGACCTCTGCAAATTCCACAATGCCCCAATTAACACGAACACCAAAGCATGCCTCAACGATGATAATCTCATCTGCCAAACGATAGGTTAGTTTAGATATTCATCTCAAAATCACGGATCCACCAAATCAAAACATCATAACACAGACAAAAATACCTTTGTGAGCGTCTCTTCTCGGAAATTTGACGAAAAATATGAAACACGACACACAGCGGCTGATTTTTAATCTCAACGTGCTTTCTGAAACTGCAAACGGCGTCGTTGTACAACCTTTCTCTTTTCTCCACGTTTCAGTCTGTGATTGGAGAGTTTTGGTCACTCGTCCAATTAAATATCGACACGTAAGATGGGTTTCAAACTAGTAACTCCCCTCGGCCTCGTGTGCAAACAAAACCATCCTAAGATGAGTTCGGAAGCTCTCTGTATGCTTTGTGGTAGATCACCAATTTGGTTCAGATCAGATATAAATATAATAATAATTATTATTATATCAATAATAAACAATTAATTTTATCAGTGTAAATGAAGAAATTTTTTATTTTTGTATAATATCTTTATCATATATTGATATTCACAATTCATTTTTTTTCCGTAAAGTAAAGGAATCATAACATGTAATCTTACAAAAATCATAGCTTGTTAACATTATGGACCTGGTTAAGGCACTAGTCAAAATAAAATATTATGTGTAAAATTAAATTTTGTAATTATTTAAAAAATATTTTAATGTAATAAATAATATTTTCATTCAATTATTTGTTTTTAAAATTATATGTTTTTATTATATAATGAGTTTTTGATTTTGTATAATTATAATATGGTGAAATTAAGTAACTAAGGTGATAGTGCGAACGATAACTTAAACAAGTACACTAATAACAATCATGGATCAGAAATATTCCAATTGATATTTATGTAGATTTATTTATAACTACATTTTTCGTTCAATCAATTATTAGCTATTCAAATCATTCTATTTTGTATAGAAATTTATAGTCTAATTGCATGTTTAGGAATGATAGACTTTTAAAAGATTTAGTTGTTTTCCATACAAAAAAAATTGTTTGTATTTTCTGTTTTGATTTTGAATAAAATTTTAAATTTGTAAAAAGATTTTCATAAAAAAAAACGTTAATTTTATAAATCTGAAAATTTATGGGCTCTGATTTATTTTTTTCAATTTCATATATACTGTTTTCCTGGTAAAAGTTTATTATTTCCCTCCTAATGAAATTAACTGTTTCTAAATCACTTATACCAAAGTTATGTTGAAATAATTCGATTTTGATAATGATCACAATACATATATTATAGATTTGAATTTATAATATTGAACTTGTTTTAAATCTTATTTTATCTAAATCAAATAAGATTATTAAAAGAAAAAAAATTGAATTTTTAATTCTTTGTTCAAGAACTATAAATATATTTATCCTATTTTTATATATTTAGATTTTTATCTTATAGTTAATTCACTTATTATTAACATGAACTAAAATAAATATAAGACCTAATAAAATTATATTATTTTATTCATTTTGATCCCTTAATTAGTATATTTTTCGTAATATTATTTTTTTAGCATAGAAAATTAAAAGAAAAATACAAAAGACTAAAATTAAATTGACTAATTTTATACACTAAAATCAATTATTTCAAATTCTACAAATAGAAAGATATCTTTTTACGAAAACCAAAATCAAAACTTAATTATATATTTAAGTTTTTAGAAAGAATTTGTAACAAACATAAATGTAACATTCAAATCCAGGATAATTAACATTTTATAATTGATAATGTATGATTATAACATCTTTATTGATTTGTCATCATATAAACAAAGGAAACATATGAAACCTTTGTAGCCCACAAATTATTGAAAACATAAATACTAAGCCTTTTTAAGGAACTCCATAACGTAAGTATTGAAAACGCAACATGCTATTCTGAAACCATGGAATCCAGCTCCTTTAGCCAAAGCCTCGTACTCTTTCTCTGTTCTCTCTTTCCCATTTGGACTGTGACACAACATCACAATATCCATTTGAAACTCACACTTTGAAGCTAACTTAGAATCTGGTGTTTCTGGAATAAGCCCTTCAACCAAAATCACCTTTCCAGTGTCAGGAACAGAATCATAACACTTCTTCAACAGTTTCAAGCATTGCTCGTCACTCCAGTCATGACATACCCACTACATAAAAAAGAAAAATTGAATTTTCATTAAATGTGTTCATAAACAAATGGACAAAGATGTTACGTACAAGAAAAAGATTCAAATTTTAATAACACACCTTCATGAAAATGGCGTCAGCTTTTGGAACACTCACGAACATGTCTCCACCTACATGTTCCACACCTGTGTAAGGTGGAGCTTCTTTAATGACGTGGGGTAAGTCAAAATTAACACACTTCATGGATGAATACTTGGAAGCAATCATGCTGATGATAGCACCGGTTCCACCGCCAACATCGACCAAAGATCCAACACCCTCAAATCCTTCGTAGGTGTCGAGAATTTTCTTCATTGTGATGCTAGAGCAATCAGACAAACCCTTATTGAAAAGCCCGTTAAATCTTGGATTTGCGTCATGGAACTCAAACAGATTCATTCCATAAGCATTCTGAAATGGAAATCCACTCTCCTCAACTGATTCTGTCAACTTGTACCTGCAATAAACAACACTGTCCTTTAAACCCTCTATCTGAGAACTCACCAATTACATAAAAAAACATTCTTTGACCTCATATTTAACTCATGTTGTTTGTTTCCCTCAACACATGTTAATAAAATATACCACATTTCCTTGAGGACTTTGTCTTGTTCCATGAGAAAGTAAGCAGCCACAGACACGCCATCTTCATTGTTGACCAAGTATTTGGCTTTCGGGTGAAGACCATAGAACCTTTCAGCCTCATCACCGTCATGGAATTGAACTGTGAGGATGTTGTAGCTAACCAAAAGGCGAAACATGCGGTCCAACATAGCAGGTGCATAAGGGTTCTTTATATTTGGGATCTGAGACGCTATCTGAGAAGGAGAAAGGAAAGTTCCAGGACCAGCCTTTGCTATGGTTTCTAAGATGCCAAGTTCCAGAGCTGATTTCAGAACCATGGGAACAGCAGAAGCACCAGCTAGTTCCATGGCGAATAGATAAGCTTCTTCATCAGATACTACCTCTGCACTTCCCTCTTTCATGCTTTTCTCTGCCATACACTGTTTCAGCCATATACTCATTCAGTTTCAACTCTTTCAAAACATTAGATAGTTTCATGATGACTCAGAATCAGAAATCACACAGTAAAAAGGAACACTAATAAAATATTCAGTATTTGTGACTTAGACACAATGAAAGAATTGGAGAAGCTTAGTGAAATCAAACCTGAGAAAGGTTGAAGATGGAGTTGAAGGTGAAAGATCAAACACAGCTGGGTCCAGAGTGAGTTAATAGATGAAAGGTAGTGAGCACTACACAATTTATAATGCTTTTGGCTTTTATTGTTGGAATAAATTTCTGTCAAATACATTTTAGCAATTATTTATTTTAAAGTTTAAGATCAAAATATTTAAAAAATTTAAACATAAATAAATTTGGAATTTAGAATAAAAATTCAAAAACTAAAAATATATTAATCATAATTTCGATCATTTCATCGTCAAATAGGTACAATCATGATGTAATCTTATCATCTAATATCGATTGAACTAAGAAGAGACGTAGGGATTGCTATAGTATTAGTTAGGACCCTTACCCAACCATATAGTCATATGTTAAAATTCAACAATAATTAATGTTAGGACACGTGTTGAGATATATTGCGAGAATAAATATATCTCGTGTAATAAAAAATTTCAAAGTAAAATTTAATTTCCATTAAATAAGTAGTTCCTTGTATATATATATAGCAACATAAAAGTGGGACGGAAGAACAAGCAATGATTATATCTCAAAATTCAATGATTATCAAAATTCATATACAAATATTTTTGTTTGTTATGATAATATAGTATACCTATATATAAGCATTATTTTTGTTTTATTTACAAATCAAATTTACCACATGTTGATGCAAAGAGTTACATCAATATTATAAAGATAGATATGAATGCATTTAAATGGTTAAAGAAGTTTGAGAAATTATAATGGATTAATTGTTGAAGTTCATATCTTTGACATATAATGATGGATTATTATGAGGTAGGTATGCTCAAAATCGAAGTGATATATGATATTAAATAATATTGGTGACACATTCAATGCATATAATATACAAGTCGCAAGAGATAAGCCTCAGAAGCTACTGTTTTGACCTTTGTAAAGAAAATTAGTTTTTTTCATAATCTTGTTAAACAATTGATAATCCACTTCTAGAAGCAATATGATTATTACAGAAATAAACTTTTATATTTATAACAAATTTAAATAAGAAATCTAAAATAAATGTTTTTAAATTTATTAAATCTCAAAATATCATGATCATTCTCTAAAAAATTTCATAAATTGATATGATTAGCGTTGAAAAAAGGAAAATCAAAGTTACCAAAAAAACAACTATAAAAAAATTGAACAAAGTTTAGCTGTTGGGCATATAATAACGAGATATCTTTTTTCCCTTCCTATAACTAATCATTAGAAATTTAACATGTTCAATTGTTTTTAATCATACTGATTTCTTTAATCAATTTTTTTCTAACATTAATAAATAAACGGAAACAAAAAAATTGAAGATACGGGAACAAATGAGAGCAACTATGGGCTCAACTTTGGGTTTTTAAATATTGTTTGGGCCTTGGGAGCCACAGAGGCCATACACTTATTTTCAGAAATTATTCAAAAAAAATATGACTCCACTTAATCTAATTCAATTAAGACGACAGGTCGGAGATTATATTATATCTGACAAAAAATATTAAATTTAACAATGTAATGTTTAAATTTAGTCAAATTCAAGTTACGTGTTAAAATAATAAAATTAAGTCTAACTTAATTTTACAAATTTGTTTATAATATACAATTTGTATTTATTATATTTATATATTTTAAACATGACATTACATTAATAACTGATTCAAAAGTATATAGGTGATTCAATAAACTTAATTAACAATAAATGTCGTTAAGAAATATTTTAACCAGGATTTTGATATTATGTGAATAAATAAATTTTAAGTGTAATTCAACAATAAAAATTGACTTATCTTTTAGTTTATTTTATTGATATGAGATCTCGAAATATGCCAATAAGTTAAGTTAATATTCTTTAGTTATAGATAATAATTAAAAACATAAGTGACGTCTTGGTTTCTAAGAATCCATTTTCTTTTCTTCTTTTTTTTCTGCACAGGCTACTTATTTTAATTTTCTAAATTTTAGTGTCACGCCAATTTAAATATTAAAAAAATGGTAAAGATAAATGAATTGTAAACTTAAATTTACGAGTCAAATATTGATTTCATATAATTCTTTTATTTCCTTTTCATAACATTAAATATATTAAATTTTAAAAAATGGATAGTTACTCTTCATAAATTCGGTGAAGTTGTGAAATATACCTTTTTTTTTCTCCTCGTAGCTTTTTTGTGAGTTTTGATAGCGAGTTTTTTTATTAAATAAAATAATAATAATAATAATAATAATAATAATAATAATGACATAGCACGTGAAGGTGAACCGTCGTTATCTTTGTGGCAAAGGATGTAGGTTGGTATCATCACTCTCTACTTGTTTCCTTTTATTTGTTTTTTTCTTTTCCTTATTCCGTAAACTAATGTTTATTTTAACCCAAGAGTACGAGAAATACTACAAAACCATACTAATTAATACTAATGTTTTTCATAAGTATTTTTGGATAGAAAAGTAAAAAAAAAAAATATAAATTAAAATTAACTTATTTATATGTTAATTTGTAAATGTTATTTCAACTAATTTTTTCTATTCTTATTTTCTAACCTTTTAATAGATTAATTTTAATTTTGTATAAGTTTTTTATTTTCTGAAATTCATAAATTTTAATTGAGAATACCTATGAAAATAAAATGAATACTCATTAATCATCGTTACTCCTGAATGCACTCTTAAAATGTAAAAAAAAATAAAATAAAATTGTGGATGAAAGAGATGGCCACGAACCGGTGAAGAACGGCTTAAATATCTGATTCCAGAAGAAAGTGGGTCCTACATTGACGTCAACCGGCCGGTTCGGCCCAATGTAAAAAATGGAGCCGGCCCATTAACAAGAACGAAGAATTAATCTAATGTACTCTTTTCTATTAAATAATATTTAGCTTACTACATAATTTTTTAGCATAATTTTATAAATAATTCACACCGTTAACCAATACAAAACATTGTTAATATAATTAATAATTAAAATATATGATATATAATAATTTACTATTAAATAGCGGTATACAATCTCCATATTTTTTTATATAATTTAAATATTATGTGCATATGGGTAAAACAAATTGAATGAGGTTGCTTGAAACTTTTGAGGTTATCCATAACTTTGAGAATAAGCATAGTCTCAGCCACAGGTGATTTCTTCCATTTGGCGGTAGTGAAAGGATGGGCCTACCTAACGGGCCCAAACGGGCCCCACCTTATATCAGTTTTGCTCAAATCCAAACAATCATTTTGTGGGCCATAAAACAGTAACGTAACTGCGAAACACATGTCAACAAAAAATGTGTGCTCACCTTTCCCCTTTTATAAATTTGCGTTCACTTTTACCCATTAATATGATTGAAGAAATAAATCAAATGCGTTTTTTTTTTTTTTTTATCGCCAAAATCAAATGCGTGAAAAGCATGAGAATTATTATTTCGTTGGGTAAAAAATTTTTTTTTCTGAAGAAACAAATCATGATGAAGAGAAACCATGTAGACCAAGCAAAGTAGACAAAAAAGAAGGCACCATTACAAAAAAATACTTTATGGTGTAAAAACTGTATTATTAAGTGTTGTTTATTGGATATTTTTAATATAAATTTTATTTTATTTTATTGATAATTATATTTGTTTCATTTTTTATATTAAACTTTTTTTTTTATATATTGGATATTCTCTTATTAGTTTTGTGATATGTATCAGAATATTTTTAACGAAGTTTAAAATAAAACAAAACCATACATTTATGTCAACTTTTTAATTATGTTTAGTTATAATATTAAAAGAAGAAAATTAAACAGTGTTATATCTATATCTAAAATTCAAATAACAATAAAAATAAATTTTCTTCTAATATTTTTTTTCTCTCTCTCTCTCTATATATTTTTTACCAAAAACTCTAAAAACATATATGTTGTTTTACTCATTTTCGATTGTTTTTCCTAAATCAAATATAAACGGATTTTTACTTTAAAAAAACAAATTTCCGGCATGCACTTTAGTTAATAATATATATATATATATATATATATATATATATATATTTTAATTATTATATTTTTTATTTATATATATTTTT
>Ga0209589_1007490_pt1 | contig 17503 bp, 7 predicted proteins | sample CowpeawhiteBW_FD_187525 | JGI IMG/M metagenome (GOLD analysis project Ga0209589, IMG submission 187525) | Root nodule microbial communities of legume samples collected from California USA - Cow pea white BW (SPAdes) (version 2) | ecosystem: Host-associated > Plants > Roots > Nodule | place: USA...
CTTGATCTTTTTTTTTTAACCTAAGGAGGGTTTTGGTCAAGAAGGTTTTAATGAGGCATCGTAGCAATAAATAAAGCATAATTTTTCATTATTATTACTCTATGCTTACATTTTCCATCGCTGAAGCACACACACATTTAAATCAAGTGCATCAATCAAATACTTTCTTAGCATTCTCTCTATGGGAAAGGAAGCTTCGTCAAACTAGATGATCCCCCCATATCTATATCAATGGGAAAGGAAGCTTCATCAAACCAGATGAGCCCCTCATATCTGTATCAATGAGAAAGGAAGCTTCATCGCCCTATATGATCCCCTCATATCTATATCAATGGGAAAGGAAGCTTCATCGCCCAAGATGATGCCCCCATATTGATAAAATAAATACGACAAAGATGACACATAACAACACACAAAAGCGGACTTACTAACCTAGTAGGGCAAGAGGCCAGCCACATCTCGGCCAGGAATGGCCAGATACATCTCGGCCAAGACACATGTTGGCAGCATCACAACCACATCCCAGCTAGGAATGGCCAGCCACATCTCGGCCAGGAATGGCCGGGTACATCTCGGCCAAGACACATGTTGGCAACATCACAACCACATCCCAGCCAGGAATGGTCGGGTACATCCCGTCCAGGAATGGTCGGGTACATCTCGGCCAAGACACATGTTGGTAGCATCACAACCACATCCTAGCCAAGAATGGTCGGGTACATCCCGGCTAGGAATGGCCAGGTACATCTTGGCATACCACACTCTTTCTTTCCTTTATACTCGATTTTATACATTTCAGCCTCTTGTTTCACTTCGTTCACTACGAGATTGGGGGGGCTGGAGTTGGTGTATGGCCGGGTACATCCCGGCCCAATAAGACAGAAATGGTCGGGATCACCCCGGCCCAAGTATGAGGCACATTCGTTGTGGCCCAGTCACTAGGGTACCTGCTTTTCACCTTTTCTCCAACACAACACAAAGGGCCCAATAAGTGCGATGGTCGGATATATCCCTACCCCTTTTGGCCGAGTACATCCCGGCCCAAGGGAGTGGCAGATGGAACATGTGATTATGGCGCAAAGGTACAGAGGAGCAGCACATAATCTCAGTCAAAAAGGAAGGAGTTGATATTTGGCGAAGTACAAACGGGCAAACCCCAGAAAATGAAGGAGTTGATATTTGAGAAGTACATACGGCCAAACCCCAAAAAGGAAGGAGTCAATCTTTGACAAAAGTACAGATGGACAAATCTCAGAATGGAAAGAGTTGATCTTTAACAAAGACACAGAAGAACAATCTCAGCCAATAAGGAAAGAACCGATGCGTGCAACCTCAATCAGAAAGGGAAAGAATCGATCCTCGAATACGAACGACCCGCAAATAATAATAACAGGTCCATTAAGAAATTAGTATAAATTAAGGCCTAGTGAACAGGTAAAGGTACGCTTTTCTCACTAACCAATTACATCTCATATCAATCACTCTCTGACTTGAGCGTCAGAGTGTCTGCAGGTACCCCCACCCCCGGAGTGCATGTTTTCTATGTTTTCAGTTTCTGGTGATTGTATCATGTTCCAGTACGAATGAAATGATATGCAATGTTTGTTCTATTAATGCATTTGTTCTATTTGATGAATCCAAAAGGGGAGAAAAATTGAAAATTGAGAAATTGATCAAATTGGACAAAAGTAGAAGCATTAAAAGTGGAATCAATAATCAAATCTGAAATTGAACACATATTATTGATAGGGGGAGCATTTGCATCTGCGTGTGTTAGCTTGTGTATACTGCCCTTGGAAACTAATTTATAGGTTCACAAGTTCAAACTCTAATGTCACTTCATCAACTTAATGGTATCCAACCAATGGAAGAAATTTGCTATGGAAGATAGAAGAAAATAGAGATTAACTTCATCAAATCAGGGGGAGAATGTTGACATGTGAAGCCAAGGTGGTGTGTCTCATGAAGATTTGATGAAGTTTTTTAAACTACTTAGAAGCCATTACCATTGGAATCAAGCCTACATTGATGAAACTAAAGTGATTTGATGGTATTCATGTTGATCAAGTTTGAAACGTGTGCTCTCCACATGGATAAATCATTAAGAAAGAGTATTTGATGTTTGTAATTCACATTGTAGACCTTGTAGCATTAATGTGATGTATTTGGTCTTTGTTGTGTTTTTTAATCTGTTGAATGGTTTTTGAACAAGTTAAAATGTCTCTTTTAATCTGTTGAATGGTTTTTCAACAAGTTAAAAAGTTGGCTGCAATAGTCTTAAATTGTGACTTATTCAATCAGTTGATTTATTTTTTAATTGACTGATTTCACTTAAGTCAAGCGAAATCAACCGATTGATTTGGAAATCAACTTGTTGAATTTCATAACAATTTGACTATAAGTTCTATGATTTTCGAAAGAGAGGTAACTTTATCATTTTTTAGCGCGAAAATGTTTTGGAAACTTGGGAAATCTCTCTCTTTTGTGATCATTCAGACTGCAACTGTTGAAGATTGATCTTAGAACAATTCTTGGAGCTTTTGGCTTGTGTTTGAAGCTTGGAGAAGGTGGTTTAAGATAGGCAGGGTTGTGCTACCACTAAGGTTTAATCTTTCTCAAGCTTTGTGTGTGTGCTTGGTGGTTTTCTAAGTCAGCAAGAGGGTTCTTGCTGTGCTGGTGTGATTCTTGTGTGATTCAAGAGACTTGTGTGTGGTTTTTGGTTATTTTGAAAGTGTAAGAGTGGAAACTTTGTAAATCTTTTGAAATAGTACAAAGTCAGGCTCGAGTTGCCTTGACAAACTGGATGTAGCTTAGGTTTGAGTGAACCAGTATAAAAATCTTGTGATCCAATCTTTTCTCTAACCCATCTCTCATGCATAATCATTCAAAGTTTAAAGAACTTGAGTTTAAATCATCTCTTTCATATTCTTGAGTGTTTTGATGGCATCTGCAACATTGAGCATGTTTGCATAATCAATTAGAACCTTTCTTGATCATTCTTGTGCATTGTTCTTGGTTTAAATCTTGAATCTGCATTTATGCATTTTTCCTAGTATTTTAGTCAACTATTTTTCTGTTTCAATTGGTTGATTATACCAGTACAAAATCTGTCTAGTAAAATCAATTGATTAACTCTGTTTTTGACCAATTGAAAGTATACTATCTAGTGGCTTTTCCATCCTAACTTGGTGATCGAATTGATTCAATTAAAGGTGGTTTTTAGCTTTTAAAGATAGCCCAAATTTTTAACAGCCAATTCAACCCCCCGCCTTTTTGGCATTTCAACCATTTCAAAACTAACACTAGGAAAACTTCAAGACTAGGTTTTTGCAAAAGTATTTTCCAAATAATGCTAAGCATGATAAGGCAGTTGAGTTTTTGACTCTACAGTAGGGTAATATGTTAGTGTAGGCTTATATGAACATATTTGAGTATCTAACAAGGTTTTACTGATAGAACATCATGGGAGAATGGCGCTGACAAAAGTTTGAGAGGGGTTTGCGACATGAGTTGCTCAGAGTCCTGGTGCCTCTCAGGATCCAAGAGTTTCCTCTTCTGGTGGAGCAGGCGAAGAGTGTTGAGTAGTTAAATATGGGGCATACTTGAGTAGTCAGGCCACATAGGAGTGTCGCTAAGGTGAGACAATAAAAGAAGCCTTAAAATTGACCTCAGACATCATCACAAGGATTGCAATGCTTCCAATGTGGAGGCACGCATCTAAAGAGGGACTACCCTATACTTGCTAATAGTATAGGGGGAAGTGTGAGAGGCCGAAAATGGTTTGTGTGATCAGCCGGGGCACTTCGCAAATAGGTGTCCTAATAAGAAGACAGTTGTTGGGTCGCTGATGTGTCTTGAATTTTGTTAGTTTTCATTAGTCAAAGTGTTCATTTTTCCATTCTATAATAGCTAATTGAGCATATTAGGTTAGATTCCACACTTTTGGCCATTTTCACATTTTCGTAGAATTACTATTTGTAGAGTGTTTTTAAACATCATTTGAGTGTGGTTGCATCATATTTTGAGTCTTAGGGTCTTAGGTTAGTCAAACCTAGTGTTAAAAGTCAAATTGTGCTCATTTAGCCTTTAAACCATGACATATATGACTTTTTGAAATTCTTTCAAATTGAGTGACTTGACCTTGTGGAATCCTTATAAATGCCTAATTACACTTGTTGGAAGTGATCAAACACAAAAATTTGAGGTTTAGGGTAAATTGAGAAAAAGTCTTAGTTTTCATGTTTTAGGTCATTTTATCAAAATTAAGCAAAAGTATTAGGTTTAATACCAATCACATTCATTTCATTAGATCTAGGAACTAGAGACCATACCTATTTTCTTGTGAATTGATTAAGTTCATCTTGCATAACAACAACCCAATTACTATCACCTAAAGCATCATTCACATTCTTAGGTTCAATTTGAGACACAAATGAAACATGTTCACAATAAGTAAGCTTGCGTCTAGTGGATACTTCCTAAATGATATGACTAATGATGTTGTCCTTTGACAATCCTTTAGGTTCAATCCACTCCTTGGGTAACTCTTTGTCTACAGCTTTTTCAGTCGATTGATTTTCCTATTCAGTTGATTGATTTACTACACCAGATTGCTTTTCCAAGATGAGATATTCTCCTTCTGCATTCTTTAAATAGTTTATCTAAGTTATAATTCAATCCTTCAACATGAAGCATGTTTTTTATGTTGAATGAGGCTTCATTACTGTGAAGTGCCTTGAACACCCATTATCAAGGTACCACAAGTCATTCTTGTCAAATTTTAGGACATGTAAAACAAAAGCATATTGCATGGTACCCTTTGATAGGTTGGGTCCAACATGGTTAAGCCTTTCTTGGACCTTTTGTGATCCATTTCATAAAACCCTTGGGTACATCATATTTCCTTGCATAATAGTTCTCATAAATATGGCCTTTCTTCATACAATAATTGCAAGTTGTCAAAGAAATATCACTTGATGCATTCTTGGATAAGAAATTAGCAAACGTTTTGGATTTCTTTTCATTAAAAGATTTATAACCAATTCCAACCCTTCCAAAAATAAAATTTTGAAAGTCAAGTACAACTTCTAAATTTGTTTTTCCTCTTGTGAACTTTGCATAGGTTTTCTAAAGGTATTTCACTTGATTTTTCAAAATAGTGCAGTTTTCACAATGTTTTGTAGCTAGCTGATTTTTAAGAAAATAGGTTGAATTACTGTAAATCATGTCCAGGTGTTCAGAATAAGTTTTTCAATCGACTATTTCATATTATAGCTGATTAACTTTGTTTTCAAACCAGTTATTTAATTATTGTTTCTGATTGGCATCTTTCGGGGGGTTTAATATGACATAATTTGGTTTTATTTGGAAGCCCTAAAGTGTGTGAAAGAGATTTTTGTGGTGAGAGCTAGGGTTCGAGGTCCTTATACGAGGGAAATATAGTGCATTGTAAGAGGGTTTTCCATATTTGATGAGCACAAAATGGCCTTCAGATATTGGATTTTTCTTTAATACGTGAGTAGTTCAATTTGGTTGATTACGATCCCAAAGTGGTCGGGATTGCTAAGTGAGCTCCCTTCCACCATTTTAATTTTAGCATTTCTCTTGAACTCGAGTAATCCTCTTTTGATTTTCCAATGAAAGACACCGTTCAAATTTCATTTCTAATTACCCATTTATGTTTTTGTTATTATACTCTTACTTGCATTTGATGTTTCAGCTACAATGCTTTTAAATTCCTTTAGTGCTTTCCAAATTTCATTTAAGTTTTTGTTTTTAAGTTAGTGATTGGATCTTGGGGAAAGTCTGCACACATCAATGGTTCCTTTTAGGGACTATGTGACCCCGAAGTCGGCACACATTATTAAGATGTCTTCTTAAGTGTAGAGTAACCCTTGTTTATTCATTGCACTGGATTTCAATATTAAATTTGCTATGCAGTTTTATGATTCTACACCATTTACTTTCCTTGTCTCAAATTTAAAGTTCCTGCAACATTTAGTTTATAGGATCATGGTGTCTATTAGTAGTAGTGGTAGGAACATTTCATCTCCATGTATTTTAGAAAATTCATCAATGTTAGCTTTTTCTTTGCCTTTGCCACTCATCATAGGTCATGAATTCCATGCTACTACTATATTTTTTTAATTCACTGTTGGCACATTCTGCTCTACTGTCACGGATAAAAATATGTTGTCATATGATTTTTAGTCTGAAAATACGTAATCTGAATTGGGCATTTGTTGTGATTGAATCTTTAACCTTGTTTAAAGAAGTGTGTGGTATTCATGACCTATGATGAGTGGACATTCCTTAAGCATTATGCATTTATAACTTTGCATCATTCTCTTGTAAAAGAGTACATTCATTCATGCTAGAATGAATTGTTATCATATAAATTTAATTCATCATTCATCATTCATTGGCTCTATAATAGTCTTTCTTCATGATAAATCTGAGTCAGTTTGGCCTGTGCTAATCCCGATAGGAACATTTAGCATTGGTTACATGGTGAAGCAAGTCTTTACATGTGCATAGAAGAAAATGAGTTTATCGATAGCTTTCCTTAAGCATATTGATAACACTATCGTGAAGCGATCAAATTAATACTACTTATCTGTAACAACTTCAATATTGTTAAGAAAGTAGCCAAAAGATTAGTATGGTCAACCCTTAGTCGTCTCCAAACGAACACGAAATTGCTTTTTAACAAATTAGTTCTTATAAAATCTATACAAAAGAGTTAGTCAAATAAAATAAAAAATATAAGGGATAAAGATAAAAAGATAAAATACGATAAAAATAATATTAAAGAAAAATAGGTCGATTCTACTGCTTTTTCAAAATAGAATTCATCATTGGTTTTCTAAAAATTATTGTTATTGATTTCTTGTTTAAGACTTCAAATTAATCAATATAACTTCTCAATTAATTTGTTGGCGTCCGCACTTTTAACCAAAGTAACTTCTCAATCAAAAGTAAGAACTTTGTAAATTTAACCAAAGTAACTTCTCAATTAAATATTACTAATCCTAATAATATCCATTCTTTTACCTCTTAAATCTAGTCAAAAGCTAATTAACCAAAGTAACTTCTTGATTAATTCTAATCTAAGTTTTCACCTTTAATAAAAGTAACTTCTCAATTATTAGCAAAACCTCATTCAATCATATGAAAGTTTCTAAAATTAATCGAAGTAACTTCTCAATCAAAATTTAAAAACCCTTAGACTCATATGATTGCTATGTTATGTAGATTTAATACTATGCTAACTTGTTACAATGTAAAAATCATTACTTTTACTAAATTAAGAACCAAAAGACATAGATGAAAATAAATCTCAACAAGAATCAAAAGAGCAAACAAATTTATTCAAACCTCAGAATGCAATTAAGAAATTACAGTGGAACTAACCCTTGAAAAGTTTAGAACTCCATAAATGCAAAAGTAAAATAAAAATAGAAGTAGAATAGAGAGAGAAAAAGGAAACGAAATTAGGCCCACCTAATAGTTCCTAAACTCCGAATCCCAAACTTGTTTTTTTTCTACTCCCATAGGTCTCTTTATATAGGACTTGAACTGAACTTTTCGGTTGCTAAAACCTCTCAAATATCTTTTAAAATAAAGATAAATATTATTTATCTTTATAGTGATTATGAATATTTAAAAATATTTGGAGAGATAGTTAGTTTTAAAAATATTTAACAAATATAGTTGGTTAATAATTTGATATAATTAAATAAATAAATTATTTAAAGATATTTGATAAATTATCACCAAATAATATTTGCATTAATTTTCTAAAGGCTTAAATATACATTTGGTCCCTATTTTTGTTGTTTTTATTCAATTTGGTCCCTATTTTCGTTTTGTGTTCAATTAGGTCCTCATTTTCGTCTAATTGTGGTCAATTCGGTCCTTTTCACTAACGGTGTTTAAATAGTTAACGTTTTTAAATAGTACATGCCACGTGTCAGCTCCTGGTTTTTTCGATTTTTTTTAATTTTATTTTTAATTTATTTTTAGTTTTTTTAAAAAAAAAATTAATTTTAAAAAAATTGTCCACGTGTCAAGTCACAATTGTGCCAAGTCAATGCTAGTGCCACGTGTCAGTTTGTGATAGTATTATTTTTTTTGTTCAATTTAGTCTCTATATTCATTATTTTTGTTCAATTTAGTTTCAATTTTTGTTAAAATAAATCAATTTTGTCCCTTTCAAATTGACACTAAATTTAATATCTTTTATAAAAATTATATTAATAATTTTTTTTAAATTGACATTTGAATTTATTATTTTTTAAATTCAATTATAAATTATTAAATTTAATTATAAATTATTAAATTTAATTATAAATTGAATAAAATTCTTATATTTAATTGCTAAATAGAATATAATCATTTAAAATATTATAACAATATAATTATGATTTTTTTCTTCTAATATTTATATTCTAAAATACTTTTAAAATTGATATATAAAAATATTTTAAATATTCAAAATATTTTAGAAAAGTAAACTAGTATTTTTAAAATTAACATTTAAATGTAAAATATTTTAGATTTTAATATCTAAAATGCAATAAAAATATTAAATATTTTAAATTTAAATGTGAATTCTACAAATGTGAATATATATTTTTAGAATTTTAGTAATTATATTTTAATAATATTTAAATAGTTATATTCTATTTATCAATTGAATCTAATAATTATATTCAATTTATAAATAAATCTTATAATTTATAATTGAGTCGAAAAAATAACTAATAATAATGTCAATTGTGAAAATTAAATGGTTCTATTTTAACAAAATTTGGGACTAAATTAAACAAAAATAACGAATATAGGGACTAAATTGAACAAAAATAACGAATATCGGAATTAAATTGAACAAAAAGAAATAATACAACCACAAACTAACATGTGGCATTAGCATTGACACGTGACATGTACTGTTAAAAAATGTTAACTATTTAAACACCGTTAGTGAAAATGATCAAATTGATCACAATTTGACAAAAATGAGTACCTAATTGAACACAAAACGAAAATAGGGACCAAATTGAATAAAAGCAACAAAAATAGGGACCAAATGTATATTTAAGCCTTTTCTAAATAAGCCATTTTCAATCCAAATTTGCTGGGAAATCAAAAAAGATGAATATTTGCACTTAAACCCCTCTCGTTTAGAGATGGCAAATAATCCTCGCATTGACTGGGTATGGGTATGGGTAGGGATGTCAACGGGGCGGGTAGGGTACGGGTAGTAGTTCCCCCGTACCCTACCCGCTGAATAAATATTCGCCCCGTACCCGTACCCATATCCGTCGGGTATCCATTATGCGGGTACCCGTCTATTTTTTTCATATCCGCGGGTATCCACGGGTACCCGCGGGTATTTACAAAAATATTTAAAAAAATAATTATTTAACCATAATTATTGTTTGGATCAACAAGTTCCCTTTCTCCGATTGATTCTTAAAAAACAAACAAATAAAAAATCATTACCAATTTATATTGTAGTTTATTTTTGAATAAAATATTAAAGAAATTACTAACTTCATCAATATCCACCTCTTGCAACATTGTATAAAGTTTCATGTTGTCTAATTTTAATCTAGAAGAGCCTTAAAACATAAGGAGTTCAGTAAAAATTTATAACTATCACTTAATTAAAATATCTAAGTAAAAATGTTAATTTCATTACCTTCCATATTGGTCCATAACCAGTCTTAGAGACACATCAATGCCTCCACAGTATATGGAAGTAATTTACTCACTTTTGGGGTAAGAATCTGACCACCATTATTGAATGAAGACTCATAATGTTTTTACTAATATATATATATATATATATATATATATATATATATATATATATACTTTTTCTGAATTAAAGATTTTACTAATATAATGAAGACTCATAATGTTTTGACTCATTTGTGGGGTAATATTTTTTCTGAATTAAAGTTTAGCGGGTACGGGTATCCACGGGTATGGATACTATGATATCCGTACCCGCCCCGTTAACATGCGGGTATCAAAAAGACCCATACCCACGGGTAGCGGGTATCCATTTTTAATATCCATTTTCTATCTGTTGCGGGTTTTATCCGCGGATACCCGCGGGTACGGATTTTTTTGACATCCCTAGGTATGGGTATGGGGAATCCCCGACTTTTTCAATTGGGTATAAGGATGGGTGTGGGGATATACATATCCCCACAATAATACCCGTCCCTACCATATCTCTATCCCCATTTAAATTATTAAAATATTCACAATTAATTAAGTAACTCTATATAGATACCGTAAAGTCCCATTTAAAAAATAACATAATTAAATGAAACATCACACAAAGTAATATAAAGAGTACACTGGGGAGTATAAATATCACTCCTTACAATAAATCCCAAATACTTAGAGAAAAGTCTAAGGCACACCACGATGTCATTGACTAAACAAGATAAAAGTTGAACAATACTTAAAATAAATGCTTAAAGAGCAAGACAATACATGGGTGACAGCCCTAAAAGAGAACTCGGAAAGGCGGGATCTGACCCAAGACAAGCTAAGCAGCGAAATCTCCATCACCTTGATGACCACGCGGAGTTCTCGCATTTGCTCACATCAATAAATTGATGATCATCGCAAAACGAGAAAAACGACACATAGCACATACAAAGAAACAGAAGGGTGAGCCAAATATGCATACATCATTCCAGCATGTGATGTCCAGCAAACAAGACACTAAGACTCAAGACACGATTATCCGGAAACATATAATAAGTCGGATTCATTGGATGCTTGCACTTGTGGTGGCCTGTACTGCTCTACAGAGCCAATTGCCAATGGGTTTCACCCTACCACTCACAAGGTTAGCCTTCAAACATCTAAGGCCATTATTCTGCCAAAGACTAGGGCCTCCTGCTACTCTCACCACTCGAGTCAGTACGCTCTACATGATACTAACTGACTCTTTAGAGTGTTAAGATGCAATCCTTACTTGAATCCATACTAAATTGTATAATGAGGCACCACCACGAACCTTTGTGGAATTACATCCTAATCATGAGGCACCACCACGAACCTTTGTGGAATTACGTCCTAATCATGAGGCACCACCATGAGCTCCTACTAACAAGGGTCATGGAATTACGTCCTGACCAACGAGGCACCACCATGAGTTCTCACCTAGAGATTCATGGAATAACGTCCTAAACCACACCAAAATCATGTCTCACCCACCAAGCATAAAATTATCATGCATCCCAATTCCATGCCAACATTCATAACCAACCATCCATTCATGTTCCATGCCAAGATCATACCAAACTCATCAATTCCAGCCCATAAACCATTCAATACATGTAAAATCGCTTATTTCATATGACAATCATTCAAGAACAGAGGAAAAAACAGGACCTGCGTACATTCTCGCCCAGTTCTCGCTCAAGCTGAAAGACCTCGCTCAGGCGAGCTCCTTTCACCTAGGCGAGAGCTGGAAAAGTGGAATAGTGGTGTTGTCGCGTTCTCTCGCTTAGGCGAGACCTCCTCGCCTGAGTGAGATGGTTTCTTGCTCAAAACTGGAGCTCGTCGCCTGAGCGACAACTCGCGTAACACCTGTGAGGGTTTCTGATACTCTCGCTTAAGCGAGACCCACTCGATTAGGCGAGATTATCAGATCTCCTCCACTGTTCATCCAGGCTAACACACAGATTCATCCAAAGCAAAGCAAAGTACAGATTCATATCATGCTAAACATCATATAATCACCAAAAAATGGAAACAAACATTTAAAATATATTTTAATTTGAATATTTCTTTTTCTTTTATATTTTTTTTAAAGTATTTTTAAATTTTATCAACTAGGTTTCATTTATGTTTACAAATTTATTAAATATTTTGGTTCTCATGAAATTTTATTTGGTATTCTAATCTAAAATGTAATTAATTATAATTTATTTCAAAGTATTTGATATCGAAAAAAAAAATCATCCTCCTAATACTAAATATTTGATAATATTATATTTCCTTTACTATAATTTTTTATTATTTTATAAAAGTTAATTAAAATTAATATTGAAGTAGTAAGAAAATGGATACGGGTATGGGTACGAGATTATACCCGTTACCCGGTGGGGATGGGGATGAGACAAAAGTTTGATACCCATTGGATTTAGGTATGGGGATGAGGATGAAATTTTTCTACAGGGATGGGAATGGGATAGCGAAACCCATCCTCTCCCCGCCCCGTTGCCATCCCTACTCTCGTTTGACATGTCTTTGACTAGATTTCACCAAGTTTGACCCATTGACTCTCTCTCTAGAATTAGGGTTTTCGCCTCCTTCTTTAGATACGACCTGTTCATCTCATGTCCCAAATCAAACCTGTCTCTCTTGCGAGCCACCCCACTTATGACGTCCCTTCTACTCTTGACCTTAATCGCGGTCCTTGTTGGCAAGTTTCAACTACCTCCTATGAGTTACCCGAGTATAAAACCTTGAACACACTGTATTATCACCACCAGATTGGTTTTCCCTTTTCTTTTTTCTTAGAACACTGTCTTAACGATTTAATCATCTGAGCTCTACCTCAACTTACTTTTAACTTGAGATTATCCCTTCCTTGTCTCTACTCTTTTGTTTTAACCTTCGCTTCTACGTTCCACCCCTTTCTACTTTCGACTTTAGACCTATGCTAAGATGTAGTACCAATTTAACTTCCCAACTTCGCGACACTAGTAAATGTTTGAACACCTCTCCTTATTCTAACCTTTGAATTTAATTCCTCTTGTAAAACTTGTGGTATTAGTCCCAAGAACTCATTCTTGAATATCCCCTTGCCTAACGCGTTACTTCTGGGTTCTAACGTAACTCTTAGGCTCATCAAACCAACTTAGCTTTCCTTGCCCACCGAGATATCCTTATGCGCACTTGCATCTTCGATCAAGAGATTTTCTCAAAGGCCGTACCCAACTCTTGCTAAACAAACATATCAAGTTTGTCCTTGATTCTATAGTCAGCCACTACAGATAACACACGCATATCACAAAAAAATGCAAACATAACAAGAAAGGTATAAGAGACAAACTTAACCTACCACATTTCTCTCTTTTACCAAAACCTTTAGAATTAAGAAAGGAAACTATATCAGATATAGTCATGAGTGTGTACCATCATCACTCTACAAAGATATTTTCTGTTCTTAATACTTCCAGTTCAGAAGTTCCTTTCCTGCGCACCAACGCTTCTTGGAAGAAACCTCTCCCTTTGCGCAACAATGCATAGGGAAAGACAAGTAATACCCCTTACCTGCTTGCCAAAACCCAGTAAGAGCATTACTTTCCTTAGGTCTTATAAGCAACTACCCTTGTCTGCTCACCAAAACCCAATAAGAGTACCACTATTACCTGCTCACCAAAACCCGGTAAGAGCACTGCTTCTACTAAGACTCATAAGCAACAACTATTGCCTGCTTATCGCCAGCAATAATATCACCCTTACCTGCTCACCAAAACCCAGTAAGAACGTTGCCTACCCTGAGACTCACAAACAACAACTGCTTACCTGCTCACCAAACTTCGGTAAGAGTGTTGTTTTCCTTGAGCGTCACAAACACAACTATTGTTTATTCAACAAAACTCGATAAGAGCTCTACCCTTACCTATTCACCAAAACTCGGTAAGAGCGTCACTTTTTTCTAACCCTCACAACCAACATTCCTTGCCTACTCAACACAACCTAGCAAGGACATTGTTACTAAGCTTAGACATATAGAGTTAAGCATTAGAACTTAACCACAACACACAAGTTACAACCAAAACACGTCAAGCTCACTCCCCAAGGCCCAAAAATCTTTTGAAAACCATTGCTCTGATACCAAGTGTAACATCCTACCCAGATATGACGGATTTTAAATAAAATAGAATAAAATAATATTAAAACCTCATTTAATATAACTTTAATTCCCTAAAACGCAGGAAATTTCAAACTTTCATTCATCATAGAATAAACTTTAAAACCATAATTATAAACTTCATTAGAATCATCAAAGTCTAGTAATATAAAATATTATAATTTATTTAGAAACATAAATCATAAAACTCAAAAAATTCTTTTCTTCCATACTAGCCCTGCTCAGGCTCTATGCCTCACCAGATCCACCTGCAACATCATCTACTCCCGTGTACCGCGTATACGATCATCGCCAAACATAAGTAGATAGGGTGAGCTAACAATTAAACAATCATATATATATATATATATATATATATATATATATATATATATATATCAATACAAACACACTAAAGGAATTCTATGTGTTGATTTCATGTCACATGGTCACCACCATGTTACTTGTGTTCAACGTCTTTTTATGAGTACCTTAAGGTGTCTTGCTACCACACCTACTAGCCACAACTGGTAGAGCACGTGCGGGAAACCATGCTACGGACCACACTCTGAAATGCCAGGTGGAGTTCCCAATACAAATAACATTCGTAACGTCCCAAGACTACCAAACTCATCAACTTAATACTAAGGAGGGAAATCTAACTAGACCCATTCGTACGCGCCGTAACACGCACTCTCACATTGGCAAAACTTGCCAACCCGAGCTATAACTCAAGAGTTCGTCGTGTTCATCTGCCATCCCGAGCCACAACTCAAGAGATGCCATTCCGAGTCACAAATCAAGGAATGCCAAGTGCTTAACCCTTATCCCGAGCCACAACTCAAGGGATACGTTCCGAGCCACAACTCAAGGAACATCAGCAAGTCAACCTTCAAGATATCACCAAAGCCTTATAGACCACGCACATCCAAAGCAAACAGTCACATAACCTCTGCATTATCGCTTGACACTACTCCTGAGTTGCCAGGCGAAAGTCGCTTCTAGACCGCCTGGTGGGGGACACGTGCCGCCAGTCGCCAAGCACCTCTGATGCTACTATTTCTGCAATTATCGCCTGGCGGGACAACCCTTACCGCCAAGCGTCACACGCTTCAATACTCCACGGGTTTTGTAGCTATCGCTTGGCGTTCAAACACCATCGCCAGGTGTTACACTAGTACCTGCACAATACTGGTTTTTAAGCACCCAGAACAAAGTAAAATCAATCCTACTCTTATAATTATGCATATCCACAATCAAGAATATAGTCTTCCAAAAATCAACATGACTCCCATGCACAATCTCAATTTAGATGGCATCACCATTCGCGTACACAAGTATCACCATATATCATATGCATCAATCCCCACATATTCATATATATATATATATATATATATATATATATATATATATATATATATATATATATATCTGTGTGTGTGTGTGTGTTCCACCCTTTAAATCCATGCTAGCATTCAATTCCAACATATGAATAACGTATGCTCAAACAAATATAAAGTAGTAGCACTCTGACAAATTAAGCACATGATCCTATGCACCAATGCAAATTAATATAGCATTATCGCCTCTCCTATGCAACAAGTTAATTTATATTGACACACATGCATTCACCAATAAACCAATTCTCAACATGTAACTAACCCAAAGGAACATTCAAATTCATAGAGACTTACCACATAACCCAATCATGCTTCATTAGAAGTTACTTGAAATTGTCAAGAGCTTATTTATGCATTTTAAAGACTTCAAAACCAGCAATAATAAGTAACATAACCGTTCAAAGTGAAGAACTACATAATTATGGACCATCTGTCAAAATTTCACCTAGAACCGATAAATGCAATTTTACAAAAACTGCGTAAACGAGAAAAATAGTGGCGCCTAGCGCCTAGAAATCAGAAACCTGTGTAACAAAACACACAAATGCATCCCATGCATTACGCAATTATATAATTAAAGGTTAAAGCACGAAATGTAGCTCCCCTAACCTGGTTTCCTCGCTTCCAATTTACAAAGCTTATGATCCTTGATGATAGCAAAATTCCACTCCTTGGCAACTTCTTCTTTTTCCACATTCAATGGCTTTGAAATACCCTCTTAGGTCTCTCTTTTTAGTGCAGATTGATTAGAAGTATCAAAAGGACTCTACCTCACACTGAACTCCCTATTATTCTCACCTCCTACTCTAATTTTCAATGGCCTTAATTATTAAAAAGAATTTTGCATTAATAATGAGCTTAATGATCATTCAATTATTATTTTATGATGATTTTCCAACCCTTCCAGCTGCTCTTCTAGACGGCTAGGGTTTTCTGCTTCTTCCCATCAATGTCAAAAATAATTTTAGCAAAAATGAACCTTATTTTGCATAAACCAAGGTTTAAACACACCACCACACCATTGTCAAGTTAATGCACAACCATTCAACCAATTCATGATTTGTGATAATTCTTATACATCTAAGAATTTATAATTACTCATCATGATTAACCATATCATTAAAATTAATGAACTATTAAAATAACATACAAAGGCATAAACTGGACTAGAACCCAAGTCCATTCATAATAACTAAGTACTCTTAACCACTTGAGCTAGTATTTTTCCACGTCATAAACCCCAGCATTAAATGACATAAAGGTTCCCACTACCCGCATTTATTAAATAATTATTTACTTAATTATTTCAATTTCTTGGGTCTTACACAGTGTGTGTTCGTGATTTCATGGTTGGCAGCAACGTAAAGGCACGAGAATGGTGTAACTTACATGTTCTAAATTGATGGTGCTATGACACGGTGTTGTTCTGATGTGAACTGATGCAGGGGATGCTGGCTGATGCAGATCTAGTGGTGGTCGTGATGTTAAATGGTGAGCACGACGGACCTGGTCGAAGTTTCAATGGTGGCTTCATGTGGTGGAGGCTCTTTCTCGTAGGTGTAGATGCGGGAATGAATCTGGTCGCAGTGGTTATGCTGATGAAGATGGTGGTGATGCATCTTTTCTGGTTCGTTCTCAATGCTCGTGGTGGAGATGAAGTTGCAGATCCAATGGCTATGGTGGTCCGGTGACGTGGCTAACAACATGGAGATGTAGGCTAGGGTTTGAGAGGTGAAGATAAGATGACGTGGCAATGCGTTATTGGCTCAGATGTTTAGTGGTGGTGATGAGTTCATATTTATGCCCTCATTTGGTATTTAATAGTGGAATTTTAATTGATTTTTGTGCTTAAACGATTGACTTAAATGAGATTTCTTATAATTGGGTTTATTGAGGTGTATTAGTGCAACTATTGCTAAGTTGAGCTCATGGAGGTGTGGAAATAAATTGCTTAAGGCTTCATGACACTTTAAAGATAAAACCAAGAATAAGAAATTATCAAAATCACAAAAATCCAAGCCAAGCATTGCATGAAGACGACAAGAAAAGCTTGAAAAAGTGAAGAAGTTGGGCTAAGCCAAGAAGAGAGCAACAAAAAAGTTGGACCTTGCGGTTTTCTTTATCTTTATGATAGAAGATAATTTGGGAAAATATATCTTTAGATATTTTATTTGATATTTTTAAATAATTATCTTATTTAATT
>Ga0209589_1007493_pt1 | contig 17499 bp, 6 predicted proteins | sample CowpeawhiteBW_FD_187525 | JGI IMG/M metagenome (GOLD analysis project Ga0209589, IMG submission 187525) | Root nodule microbial communities of legume samples collected from California USA - Cow pea white BW (SPAdes) (version 2) | ecosystem: Host-associated > Plants > Roots > Nodule | place: USA...
TTTTTTTTTTTTTTTTAAAAAAGAATCGATTTGGTCGGTTCAAATTAAATAAACCCATGGGCCGTGGGTGGTTTCTGGAACCTTCTTCGAGGTGTGGTTCAAATCTGCATTGGAATCTCCGTTTGTTTTGACAGAAACGCGAGTTTTCAGCGTCAGCCATGGCCGATGACTTCGAGTTCGCAGATAAAGTTCCTCCTTCGTTCGATCGAGTGGTACACTTCCAATTACTTTTGCAAACCTTCAATTTCATCATCGCTTATTACTTTACATCTCATCTTAATCGATTCCTGCACAATGTTCCTTCTTCCACGTTTTCCACGGTTTAATTAGGTCTTAAAGTTATGGATCGAACCTTTCATGTGTGGTCCTGTCGTGTTTTATTCTCAGATCTTTGGAATTGGGAATTCTTTAGCATTTTGCTTGATTTTTTTTCTTCCGTCATTGATCTTTTCAATGTTCCCAATTATCAGTGATTCTAATGTTACAGATTTAGTGAAAATTAAATTAGGATTCCTTTTCTTTTAAAAAAAATATTCATCGTTCAGCTCTTCAGTTAGGATTTTGATCAGGTAAATTTCTTGTTCAGATTAAACGACTTATATGTGATTGTCGGATTGTTTATATTAATGACTGTTGTGTTACGCAAATCTATTGTTTGTTGCATTAGTACTGTGATCTGGTGGAGCTACGTTTTCGTAAATCGTGGTGTCAAGTGTTTTTATGTAGGTTAAATTTTGTTTGTTATTCATTGCGTTGCTGTCTTGTATACTTTGATGTTGGGGCCAATCAATGTTTTGGATTCTAGATGTTAGCAATATTACATAGCAAATGGTTTGTGGTTAGTCTTAACTTCATACAATTAAACCCTTTTCCACAACTTATCAGCAAATGATGGGGTTTGTCTCAGTGGAATAACGTTTTTCGAGATTATATGATGGAAGGAATGAGTTGAATTTTTTTAAGGGTTCTATTCTATCCCCTACCTTCCAAATTGTGCTTCGAAATAGTTTTAAAAAGTATTTTGTATCATTTCTGCAATGTTCTATGTATTGCAGTTCACATCAATCCTTCGACATATTGGGTTTGATTTCTCAGAACTTAGCGGAACACACCTTAGAGGATAAAGTGGAATAATAACCATTAATTAGAAAATCAATGGTTCAGACTGTACTGGACTTTTGATTTTGTTACATATGTATTTGCTTTTATCACAGTTCTCAATCACTGATTTTGTAATCAATGGTTTTAAGTGCAATTTATCTTTTTAAGTACATCTCCTCACATTAGAGGAGTCAAATCTATGCCTGTTTAGTGTATCAAGCTTTCTCAACTATATTGCACCTTCCTTATTGATGATAACCTCTTTTATCAATCATTCTCAAACAAGTTCAATCATTTGATTGTTCTGCAGCTGTAGTTTTATAAATAAGCGACTCATCCTTCAAGAGGACTATAATTCACATGTTGGTGACTCAGTAACAGTTGTTATCTGTGATGAATTGCTTGTCTATTTTTCCTTTTTATATAAGTGCATTTTTATTTTATTTGCCATTCATTTTTTCTCAGTGCTTTTTGTTTTGTTATACTTAGGCCTCAAACCAAGGGTTCAACCCAGGCTTAATTGTCCTCCTGGTTGTTGGTGGGTTGCTGTTGACATTCCTCGTTGGAAATTTTGTGCTCTACACGTATGCACAGAAGACCCTCCCTCCTAGAAAAAAGAAGCCTGTTTCAAAGAAAAAGATGAAGAAGGAGAGACTGAAGCAAGGTGTTTCTGCACCTGGAGAGTAGACTCTGTACTCGGTTTATGTTCTATGGTTTAAATTGTACTATTTAGATAAAGCTTCTTCTTCCGTGGAGTCTTGCATGACGTTGATTTTGATCTTTTCTACCCGTGTATTACTGATAGAAACCTTAGCCGCATAAATTAGTGCTTCATGGTTAAATCACCATCTTTCTCCCTAACTGATCATTCATATCTGATTCTTTTTGGTTGACGAGTTTAGAAAAGCGAAACTTAGAATTTTAAAAGTATATAGGATTACCAAATATTTTTCCCTGAAGACCCAAGCTCCTTTGGCTAAGGGAACTAAAGCAGTAGCTACAATCTTCTCTCTAGTGATTACAGTTCATTATTGCTCCATGGTAAGTAGAATAGTGTTAGGTTGACAGATAACAGGCTTAAAATAAAATCGTTTTATCTTTTTTAAGGCACTGCAATCTGGATTTCTATCATCGTGACTGTTCAATTTAAATTGAAATGACGTCTTACGAGGGATTGTTTCTGAAAACTAGTTACTAAATTAGGTAATAATGAATAGAGTTTTGTAGGAAGTTTGGTAAACTATTTGATAAATTAATGATAGTTGTTCTTTTAAATAAAAACAATGTTAGACTCTTTTAAAATAACTAAATTGTTATAAACTTTTTAAGTATATTTCTAATTACTTTTTAAAAGTTCTATATGTTTTTTCGTTTAATCAATTTTTTAGTGAGTTTACTTAATAAGTGTTAATCAAATTTAATTTTACTTATTTTTTATAAAAATAATTTTGTTATTTATTAATTTAAACTAATGAATTAAATTTCTTTTTTATAATATTTATTATGCTTGATTTTTACGTAGCATCACATGATTAAATATGTTGTCTTCATTTGTATTGTTAATGTTTTTTAATTTAAAATTTGGAAAAAATTGATAAGAAAAGTGTATTAAAATATAAATGATTAAAGGAAATTCAACAAACTATAAGTTAAACATTAGCAAAAATAATTTATGATTTATAAATTAGAAACTCTTAAAATAAGTTATCTTAAAATATTTAACATTTTTGTATTTATTTCAATTAAAGAAGAATTAGTATATTGCTTTACTAAATACACATCATGTATTATTATCTGTTTAGAGAATAATAGAATGATCATATATGATGAACCTTGCAGAAGAGTAGATGATTTTCTTTATTTAATCCGATCATAGGGTTGAAAGAGTTTTATTATGATTTTGCATTTTTAAGAAGGAATTTTCGGAGGCCATATTTCTTAAGTCTTGGAAAGAAAAAAATTAAAATTTTTTTATGTTTCAATTAAATTTTTCTTTCTGTTGTTTTATTTACCTAATACACTCTATATAACAAAAATAGTTTTAGATGAAAAAAAAATTATAAAATTAAGGCAGATTTGTTTCTAATAATAAAATTAATTTCCTCGTTAATTTTGACAAATTAAATAATTAAATCTTATAAAAAATATAAGTAATGCAAAAATATTTACTAAAAGTTTCCTTTTTGTAATTATATTATTTATATTGCATTAGAAAAATAAAAAAGAATGCTTATACATAACAATAATCATAATTATAATTTTATCCAACAATTAGTTACAACATCTAAATTTTGAATCCAGATTCACTGTAAAGTTTTTTAATTTTTTAATTCTGTGACCTATCTTTTACTGAATATTAAAAATACACACACGGCTAAACATTAAACATACACACCAATGTTAATGTATTACTTCTTTTTTTTCAAATATATTTAAAACATCAAATGTCCATCATATATTTTGAAGACTCTGTATAAGAATATAACAAAAAATTAACAGAATCAAAATTCATCTGAATCCTCAATTTAAAGTGTCTATCATATCTTTCATTTATCTACACTACCAAAACAGAAAGAAAATAACTTTTTTTTCTTTCATTTTCTCTTGTACAAAAGAAGATCATTCTATTTTTCCTAATACATTCCTCCGAAAGATATTTTTCCCAATACATTTCTTAAAATAAATACTAATTCTCCTGAGATTGATGACCACAACGGGTACATGTATAAAAAGTAGTTTGTCCTTCATCTGCTGATCTCATCTGAAAATAGAATGATTGAAATAAAAAATTCTAGACTATAAATAAGACTCAAATGAAATTGTCAAATCTACGTTATGAAGTCTAACGTACCTGTCTCGTATAAAAGTTAGCTTCATCATGACCACATTTTTCACATTTCTTATTAACCTGTCAAGAAATAGTACGTAAGAAACAATAACATTTAAATCATACAAATATCTTCTAAGATACCAAGCTATTTTTAATATTGAATGATGCATTACCTTAGACAATTGCACCTTTTGTTCCTCAATTATTTCCATTCCAAGCTCTCTTCTGATCTCCTGCCAAACACAAGATTGCTTTTAAAGAACAATTGCCAATGGTCTACATAAAGTGACTATGTTCATGGTCATCATAAATCACAAATTTGGCTCATTTCACTTATATGAGATCAACTGCAATCTGTCACTCAAGCTGGTCAGCTAAGCTGTTGCAAAGCAACTACCACTGTTAGGAAATTTAGAACCTAAAAAGTTAGCAATCCTAACCAACTGTGTCAGTATCTTCACAATATCACTTCACCTCTGCTTTCTATCATTCCAAACTCCAATAACTAATCAAACTCTAATAACAAGATATCTGAACATGCATAGATAAAACTTGAATGCTCTTCAATATTTTGATGTTACTTCAATGCAATACAACCAATTGATGTTTTAAATAATTGGTATTACAACAACGAGCAGTGAAGGAGCAATGCCTAACATTAGTTTCAAACAAAAAAAAAAATAACTCCAATAACATTGTCTCTTCACCAATTCCCGCCAGGACAGAGCAAATCAAGGTAGGCCTAGGAGAGTACACGAAATAAGCTGTTTCTAGGGATATAATCATTTATTCAAAACGCTCTGTTAAAAAGTTGGCAAGAACAGATTATTATTTCTTCAACATGAGCCCATGCAAACACACACCAGAACGGTTATTTAATTACGCATACCACAAAAACAAAAAATTACAAAAAGTCTACCATGAATTTGTGAGTCGTGTGTGAAGTCATAGTGGAGGTAGACATGTACATTTTTCTTTTAAAAGAAGTGCATGAAGCAACATACGTAAGTCCCAGAAACAGAACACTGGCATATAAACAATAATAATAATAATTCACCGTCATGTGAGGTAAGAGAAATTAAACATACCTCAGCATCAATTGTGTAACTTATTTCCTTATCACGAATATCTGAACACAGCGAAAGATCAAGTGAGGAAAGTGATATATAATTTATGTATGTCAACACAGAAATATAGAATTAAGAAAATTCGAAAACACGTTACGAAAGTAAAATAAGCGCATTGATTTGAAAGAAAAAAAAAAAAAAAAAAAAAGGGTTTGACCTTCTATATCTCGGAGAGTTTTGCACAAAGGGCATTGAGCGTACTCACGGGAAGGAACAATTAGCATTGTCCCACACAAATGGCAAAAAAAATCGAGTCGAGAAGAAGTCATAGTGTATGCAAAACACGCTATCGATTTTGGGGGTGACACGCACCGTTTTGTGTGTAGTGCAGGGAATGACGCTGCAAGTGCAAAATCCCTAACGGATACCAACGAACCAGAAGGCTGCTCCAAATACAAAAAACCCTAATGGATGGAGGAAGCACTTTTTAAATAATGGGCCTCGCTATCTCTAACAGCCCAATCTTAGTCCGTGACTTAGGATAAAGATGATTGCTTCCTGCACCTCCAGTATTTTGTTTAAATTTCATCTAAACCCTTTATTCTTCTACAAAAGACTTTTTTTTTTCTACTTAGTGTCATTTGAAGAAGAAGGGAACGACAATAAAGTTGAGACAAAATAAATAAATATAAGTAGTTGACATTACCTTATTGAATTGTAAACATATAAACACAAAAATGTCCAAAACTATTAACACGAAAGTTACTTTCTGAAATAGGTGTATCTTCTCAGAAAGTGATTTTTGTTAACGCTAAAAGAAGTTATTTCATACATTGACGAACAAAGGCAACACATAGATTCACCTTGGTAATTAAATCAAGACGAAATTCTGTAACTTGTTATGGAGAATAAAAGAGGAGAGGAAAATTATACGTAAAAAATGTAAGGAATAATGAAGACGAGGTGTAACATTAAAATTTAAGACAATAATACAAATAGAGCGGAAAACTAAAATTTAAGACATTTTTCTTAAAATGTTTATTAAATGGCATAGGAAAAGGTATGTGGAGAGAGAGAGAGAGAGGGGGGAGGAAGATTAGGGATCAAGAGGTTAAAGGAGTCTAACTTAATATTTTTAGGGATGTGAAGATGGCGTCTCATGGTTTAAGGTGTTGAGAGGGTTCAACAAGAATAGAGAAGGATAGAGAAAAGGAAAATGTTTTTTCACAGTACTTTAATTCAATTTTAGAGATATTTTGATCATTAAAATTTTTGTATTAGTAAGTGTAAAGTGTGTAAAATTTTATTTGTGATATGTGAGTAATAATTTGTTAGGGGTCAAAATAATACTAACTGTGAAGGGATAGAGTACAGAGTGGTGGCCATAAGAAAGGCTTTGGAGAATCACTATGTAGTTGGATATTAAATAACATTGAATGCTTTGAATACTTTGATTCATCTGAAGTAGAATATTTCGGATGAGATAGAATATTTCTTTCTTTCACACGGGATCCAAAATCTATAACAACCACAGCATTTTGGTTGGTTCCGTTGATTTTATCTTAAATTTGAGTTAGACTCGTTTTAACGTATTTCATGTTAAAATATTCGTTTCTCATGTTATGTATTATTTTTACTTACACTGGAACAAGTTAGTCATATTCAATATTTAGGTGCAGATTTTTCAATATTTATTATAAAGTGCGAGATAGAAAATTATTTACAGTTGTTACTCTTAGTTCACTCCACAATTCTCTAGATAGCCCATATATTGTTGATTTTACTGATCCTAAATTCAATCTTCTTAAACAAAAAATTTCGAAAGTTTCCGAAATGGAAAGCATTAACTAACAAAGCCAAAAAAAACTGCTAATTTATTTAACTAAAAGCTTGTGATTCTGCTATTGAAAGCACAACTCCATTTGTTGTCCTCCAAAAAGGAAAGGCGTAAAAGTAAAGGCCGTAGATAGACATGTTCAGTAATAAAATAGGTGTTGAATACATTTCCAATGCAAATACTGAGGAATTACAATTGTTCACATCACACTTCCTTTCAATATTTAAGCCTGAAGAAACAAGCCTAAAAGTACATAACCATACAAGAATTAAGCACTTAATGTAGCATATTTTTTCATTCAGTTCATTAACTAAATAGTAGTTACGCATAGACATAGGCACTGGGAGAAAATTTCTCCCATATGATTCAAATCTATATATGATACAAAATAATAGGGAGGCAAACAGAATTGATAGGTTTAATGTTCTTATTTGTAAAAAAAGAAAAAGCCAGGACCCTTTTTAGATGAAGTCATAACATGGTTCAACATCAAATTATAGAGACAACAGTGACATACACAAGAATAGCACTTCCAAGATGATGGAGAATCTTCAAGCTCCACGTCCCATGGTCTGCTCGGCTGGGGGAATCATAAACAGTACCGGTTGAGCATTAAAACCAGGATGAGGTAACCTACGACGGAGCTCACGACCCTCTTGACAAAGAGCACACACATGACAGAAGACATGAGTTGCCAAGTCACATGCTGACTCACATTGTTCACGTTGTGCCTCATCTTCCAAAATGCTTCCACAGCACCCACATGACCTATTAAGTGCTTCGCAAGTTCCCTGATTGCCAAGAACAATAAATGATTTATATAAGATATGATTTTTTTTCATAACTTAGGGATGTGGTTTTTGTGTATGAGGGAGAGTGGCAAATTATAAGGAGAAAAAACAGGAAGTGGATAAAGGAAAATCTCACTTACACATGACATCATACATAAAATAGTACTAGAGGACACCAAGTAATTTTAAGCATTACAAGTTCGACATTGAGTACACCTTAAGTTAAATTGAACTTTCAACAAAACTTCAAGCGTACCACTAAGTTACCAATTAAACCCCAACAAAGTCTACATAAATACCAAAGTTATTCTGTTAATCCAAATCACCTCCTAATAATAGGACTGTTTCCTTGGTAATTCATAATTGACACATTTCAATTTCATAAAGCAAGGCTACATACAGACTAAAGCTACTTTCTTAATACAAGTCACAAAAAATTATACTAAACACAGGTTCACCACACTCGTCATATACCTCATTGTACCAAAACTAAATAGACAATTGTAACATATGCAACCAAACGTACGAAGAAGAGTCAACATAACCAAAATTCTCAAATCAACTTTAGGATCACAAGTTTGGAAAGATTTGTTAAACAGCGATGCTGAGTTACAAGGCATTTGTTAAACAGCGAGGATGAGTTACAAGTAGGGATGGCAAAAATATCCGTGCCCGCGGATATCCGCGGATAAAATCCACGACGGATAGTTACTACTCGCGGGTATTTATTACTCGCGGGTAGCGGGTAACGGATATTTTAATACCTGCTTATAAACGGGTCGGGTACGAGTATCATACTATTTATACCTGCGGGTACCCGTTACCCGCAAAAATTTAAAATTAAAATTTAATTTATATTTTATTAAGTTAAATTTAATTAAAATTATAAGTAATAGTATATTTTATTATGTCCGATTTAATTATAATTATAATATAATTAAAATTTAATTTAATTTATATTTTATTTTTATAATTTTATATTAAAAAATTTATAAAACACATATTTTTTTAAAAATTTGCGGGTATCGGGTATCCACAGGTACCCGTGGGTTTTAAAAATATCCGCGAGTATTTTTTAAGCGGATACCCGACGGGTAAACAGGAGGTAACGGGCGGATCCCTAGTTACAAGGCTAAAATATCTTATTATATAAAGATAAGGAACCCGAACTTTCATGCTTGACAGAGTAGACAACCCAGTTTATATGTTGAAACTAGCCTACTTGGGTTGTACTGCTACACCATTTCTCAAGGTAGTGTTAATTATTTATAGCTGATATATAAAAGAAATTAAGTACAAAGGCTTATCAATTAATAACCAAGTCCAGATAACAGTCTTAGGGGTCAGGTGCGTCATATTATCAGATACAAAACACTTGTGATATTAAGTGGACAGGATCACGCGGGAAAATGGTATGTACTATCTGCTATGTAATGCTACAAATTGAACCCCCAGTATCAGTGGGATTTCAGCAGCAATATAGAGGGGGATTACAAGACTAATCTGAAGGGGAAAAATATACAGTAGCATAGGGAATTTGATTTGAGAAACAACCTGATCTATCCTTTGCAGTCCTTTATCCTACTTCCTTACCTCCCCTCTCTACCCTTCTCTCATTTTATTTGACTGCAGCTTGCAATGAAGTTCCCACCAATTTCCCCCCACGGTCATGCTGGCAATGACTACCCCTTTGCCCACTTAACACATTACACCCTTAGTTACATTACAAAGGGCAAAGAATAAAAGAGTAACATACCTCTAAATTGAACCTCCGACGAATAGCAGTTCGGCTAGGGTAAGAAAACCACGGTGCAAGGCAATTCCAACCAAAGCAGGAATTCCCAATTACGTACAGTCCAGAATAAGGCAAGCAGTGATTAGCAAACGTCCCGGGAGCCGATCCAAGTCTCTCAACATTGCTTCCATACAGCACACAAGGAGCCACACTCCCAAGAAGACCTAGCAAATCACAAAATTTCAAAGTAAATAAATGTTTTATGAATCCAGATCGAAAACACATAAAAGAGAACGGAACGCCCAAAACCCACAATCAACTTTTCTTCACAAAAACAGCAATAGCACCTGATTAAAACACAAAACCAACCCAACTATATGGTAGAAACACAGTAACAAATGTTTCACTGATGCCAATGGTTTTGGAATAGGAAATCTAAATGGAGCACGTGATATAAATACATACATACATACATACAATACAATAGAATCTAGATCTTGCAGTTGAAATCGCCGAAATACACAGCATTCATTCCAAAAGAATTATAAACAAACAACATCCTAAGAGGCGAAATAGAAAGCTAACACGAAACATTCATCCCTAAATTATGAATGCGGAAAAACGTTGAAATGAAATAGGCAAGTGAGGGAGGATGGGAGAACTCACAAACTTCGAGATCGCTGCTGCAGAAGTGATCGTTCTGGCCGAGACAAGCGCAGATGGAGGAGTTCCAGGGGGCTCGGCCCATGGGCTGGCCAACGACGCTGCCATGGCCCAAGGGAAGCCCATCTGCAGTCCATCCGAGGAGAAACTCGGGAGTGTCGGGTGGCGAAGTTGGTTGGGATTTGGGCTGGTGGAGAAAAGGACTTGCCTCCTCGTTATTGGGCTGCTTCTCATTATCAGCCATTGAGAATGGAGGTGAAGGAAAAGGGAAAAGGGATTGAAAAGAGAAGAGAAAGGAAGGGATGTCGGTGGAAACCAGAGACTCCCCGCGTCGTCTTCTTCTCCTTATAATAATATTATCTAACTAATAATCTAACCTTTTTCTTACCACACGTAATTTATTTATTCCTTTCTCCCTTCCACTCTCTCTTCTCGACCGCGTCAACGCCACCCAACCACACAACACCACAATGCTATTTTTCTCTTCCTTCCCTTCCCTCTCCACCCCAAAGTCTCCGCCATTTCCATAACATCTTTTTCTTTATTCGCTTTTCTATTTATTTTTAACTCTTTTTACTCATTTTTTAATATTTTCATAAATTGCAAAAATTAAATGTCACAAAGGTAGATGTCAAAGTTGCAACTTACAACCATAAAGTGGAAAATTGAAAATGAATGGCGACAGGTAGAACATAGTTGGATTTGATCAAACTAAAGCTCCAGAAGTTGAATTCAAAGATTGTAATTTGGTTTAGGCAAATCGCGTATTGGACACGGTATGGATTAGACAGTTGAGTCCAAATATTTTGGGCAAGTACTCTTTTTGACTTGGGTTTTTCTGTTAACAGTTTGGGTTTTTCTTCTTGCACCCCCAATTTTTCTTCACAATTATATCTTTCAAAAAAAAATAAAAATAAATTATAAATTAAATATTTCTGCAGCCCGCATCCGCCATAATGAAATTTAATATCCCGATTTCTGAAAGTCGGTAACATCAATTTCTGAAAGTCGGTAACACCAATTTCTGAAAACTATTAACATCAGATTCTGAAAGTCAATAATACCGATTTCTAAAAGTCGATAACTCCAATTTTTATTTTTAATTATATATATGTATATATATATATATACATGTATATATATATTTATATATTTTAAAATTATAAATATAATTATATTATTTATATTAAGTTTAAGAAAATTTTTAATAATTTTGTTTATATATTTTTTAGTTGTATATCTTTATTGTTTAAAAATAAAAAATAAAAAATTGATGGATGTTGGTTGATAAAAGCGATTAAGGTTCTATCTCTGGTTATAATAAAATTATTTATCAATAAGTCATCAAGAAAATATTAAAGTAAAAAAGAAAAGTAAGGAGATAAATGATTATCTCAATATCTGTCATAAATCATTAATATTTTATTATAATTTATGTATCTTAAATGTATGATTCTCTTGTGATGGTTCTTCCAAATTAAGTTTTACCCAAAATAGTATGACCTTAAATTATGAAATTTAAATGTTGTTGTGTTTTATGCTGAAATGGTAAAATTTATGAATATATTTTGGGTTGCATTACAAATTCTGCTACATGTAATGAATTAGTTGGATAAAATTTATTTGGAATAGGAACTAGAATACCTCGGTTGCGTGAATTCAATGATTTAGAAATATTAGAAATTGAAAAGTGCATACGTGAATCACTCTATACAAATGGTTTAAGTAAAGAAAATGGAGAACTTTTTATTTAACTAGAAAATTAATTTATATATAAAAAAATTAAATTTGGCACCCCAAAATTTTTTATTCATGTTTTGTCACTGTTTATATCTTGAAAATTGATAAAATCAGATTCTGAAAGTCGGTAACACCGAGTTCTAAAAACCGGTAACACCGGAATCTGAAAGCCGATAACTCTAACTTCTGAATATCAGTAACTCCGACTTCTAAAAGCCGGTAACTACAAAGGGAAATTATGAAAAAGTTGGGGATGTAGGAAGAAAAGTTGGGGGTGCAGGAAGAAAAATCCTAATAGTTTTACATGTCCAATTAGTTTTAATTCCCATGGCCCAAAAGATAAAGTATATATTATATATTATTGGGCAAATTTTGAATCCCTTGGCCTGATTGCTTGTATATAATATTAATGTTTATTCAGTGTCACCACACCATTAGAAAATTAATCTGTGTTTACACACAGGGAGAATTTAGGTAATAAAATAAAATACGAAAAATTACGGTGAAGATTGGTATTACGATCTTATAGTCACAATATAATGATAATGATAAGAAAAGAAAACAATGTCAATTTTCTAACAGGATTTTGCTAACCAGTCTAAGGATACTGACATAGTTAATATGAAATCTTACAAAAATATATAATTAAATATGATATTAACTAAAATTTGATTTAATAATTATTAATATAATTTTATTTTAATTAAAAGATAAAAATATCCATAAATACTATAATATTTTATTTAATATTTATTAATAAAAAATAAATAATAAAATAAATATGTTTTAACTTTTAAATATAATTAAATATTAGAACGTTTAAATTAAAAAAAAATCAAGAAAGAATTAGTGTTGAACATTTAAAATTATAAAAAAAGAAACGATTAATATGTCAATTTTGAGTAAAGACTTTAAAAATTTCAAACTCTTTATTTTGTATTAAAAAGATATTGTCTAAAAATTAAAAAGATATTTTTATTTTTAAAAAATTTATAATATACATTTATACTATTTTAATTAATATATTTAATTATTTTAACTTTCGATGTAAATTATAATATTAATACACATTCCTTAACACGTGTCTTTACGACACTAATTAACATTCTCTTTACTAATATAACTTTTAAATTAGAAATATCTCATTAATTCATTATATCATATCAGTATCACAATAATTAATAATTAATGAAGAGAATAATCATTTCATACTAGTTATCATCTTTCTGTATTTTATTTTTATATCACTTCAGTTTAATATAATACAGTAAAGAAGATATTTTATAAAAGTAAAAAAGTATATATATTAATATATAATTACAAACATAAATACTTTTAATATATATAATTGAAATTATAAAATAAACATCTGTACTCGAAAAAACTGGATAATTTTAATGAACTACATTAAATAAAAATATAAAAACATATTAACTGATTATTATTTTACTTACCAACTATTTATATTTGATTTAAAAATTAATATATTTTTCAATTCAAAATAGTCCTTTAGATAACATACTAACCATCATATCATTAGATTGACTCACTTTTTGTTGAGAAAATATATAATTTATCATAAAACAGTACAAATGAATTAACCCCATCTATTGAAAAAAAAATACATATATGAAAACATAAAATCTTAGATACTTAAATATTTCTGGCCTCCAGCAGTTTCTTCTTCCACTTTGTTCCATCTTTTCTTGCAACGCCATTTTCAAATTTTTGGTAAAAGGTGATATATATATATATATATATATATAATTAATAAAATTTACTGCATGAAAAGTTAATTAAATAATTAGGAGTGTTTTTCCTACACAAATTTCGGCAGAAACTACCAAATACAAAAAACCTCACATAAAATAGAATTGGATTAAGACGTTTTGTCCTGAGACGAAATTGGTCTTCATTCACAGTAACTCACATTAGCAGTTTCTTTGTATCTTTTTTATTTGGCTCTTTGATTATCTGATACCAGGTGGTCCCAAAACCAAGTTCTGTACAAACCGATTCTGGGACCAATCTTCTTGATTATGAAATTTCTTTTTGACAACATATACAACTTTCCAAACCTTGTTAAGCTGCAATTCACTCAACACATTACCCCCCAACATGTCTTCTCTTTCATACATAATTTTGATTGAGACATCAACAATGTTTCCAAAAATACCAACTCATAGTCAAGAATTTACTTCAAAGTTAAATAAATCAAGATATGTTCAAATTTGAGTTGAAATACTCAAACAAATTTCATAAATGTGCTGGAGAAAAACTGTCCTTAAATTTTACATGCATGCTTGTTTTTTAGACAAGTGTGAGGTAATTTTGCATGATAACAAAAAATAAATGATATTTCATATTCCAGCTATTCATTTTGATCATTAAAAGACGCACCATCATGAATTGGACTCAAGGCCACGAAACATGTCACAGACAAGCTTTAAGCAAAAAAATATATATATCAAGATAGAAAGAACACTTACTGCTTGAGTTAGATTATGCAAAATGTTTAAATATGTTTCTAGTCCCTTAATTTTCAGTAAATTTTGGAATTAGTCAATTTTGAAATTTTAGACCAGTTTAGTTTTTTATCTTTCGAAATATGTGAATTTAGTCATTTTAATCAAATTTTGTTAAGTTTACTTGGTATTTCAAACACGTTTCATAATAGTATTTGACTTAACATTAAAATAAAAATGTGTCAACTAGTATAAATAACTCAAATACAATCCTAAAATGAGTACAAAACATCAAATAAATCTAACAAAATTTGATTAAAATGACTAAATTCACGTATTTTGAAAAATGAAAGACTAAATTAGTTTAAAATTTTGAAATTGACTAATTACAAAATTCACTGAAAGTTAAGGGATCAAAAACATATTTAACCCTATGAAAAATAATTTAAACTTATGGAATTTAAGAATACTTTATTTTATGTGTTTAATTTAGTTATTGTTTTGTAAATAATTATATTTTAATTATTAGAGTTAATCTTGCAATTGTAATGTTCTTATAAGGAGTTAATGACCTATATCCGATTTTACTTTTTCAATGATATGGAATTAAACATTATGATTCATGTTTAGAATTAGAATTAAAAATTGGATCTTTTGAATTTCATTTGATGTAATTCTTGAAAGTTATAGGTTACTTGATGAAATTGATTGTTTGGTCAACTTTTCCTTTCTGGGTTTTGAAAAAATGATCTTTCCCGTGAGGTGGTAGAATGCCTCAATCTAAGGGGAAAAGCAAAAACAAGGGTTTAGTTAGTAGGTCATGATAACAAGATATATACAGTAGAAAATGAAGGAGAAATTTATTGCAGTAAGTAACTACACAGAAGCAGGGACAAAGATGGACCACTTGTTGTCAACTAGTAATTATCAACTTTGCTGTCACTCCACAGTGTCACATGCCATTAACAAATGCAAAGCTCAATCAATTCAAACACATGCAGTTTTCTCCTATGGACACCAGAATATGTAGTATGTGTCTCAACCAGAGAATAACAACTGCTCTGTGCATGTGTTTGTGGCAACATGTGCAAGTGAATCCTAGGTTTACAGTACCCACATATCCATTTATATTTTCTTTTCCTTCTATCACACCATCTATAAATTACTTCATAAAATGTAATATACTTTTGGTAACACTTCTACTTTGCATGCACAGTTATCAGATTAACATATATCCCTTGAAATCTGACTTCAAATTTTGAGGGAAACATATCATGTTTTGGAGTTGCAGTGATTGGTGAGCCATTTGTGAGCTTGAAGACCTAAAGATGCCTGTTCAAATTTTATTGAAATTGTATTTCATCTTAGAATTAACCTTAATTCTTTAAAAAAAAAAAAAAAAAAACTCTTCGTGTAAGTTTTTAGTATGTTACACTGATAAAGGTTTCTTGATATGATAATGTTCACAAGTTTATATTTTTACAACTATATGTGGATGCATAATCTTGATTTCTATAAAAAAGTAATTGCACATCTAATTTTTCAGTTTTTAGAAGTTTAAGTTTTTTTTTTCTTTGATGATATGTATATGTTTCTATTATAACGGAAAGTATTCGTTACTTATAAAAACTTTAATTAGTTATTATCTAGGATAATGCTAATACTGTTTTATAATAATTAAGCTTTAACTCTTATTATTGCAAAATGTAAATTAGAACTTTTTAGTAATAATTAGATTATATTTAATATTGAATGAATTTTTTTTAATTTTAAAATTTTTTGACTATGGATGGCTCCAACAAGGATAGTTTATATTGTGTAGAATCAGTAAAAAAAAAATTGACTCGTTACTCGTTTCATTATTCAAAGAATACTCATTTAAAAACTAATTGTGAGTTTTAAAAAAGATTTTTTATCCATGTGTGTAATATCAACAAATTACCAGCAGAAGTGAATTTAAGCATTGTATTCACATAAATACTTGTTTGTCCATGTGAGATCATTGTATCCATGTCCAAAACTATTTTTGGTTCCAATTTTTTATAGGAAATATTAGTTTGATATTTTTTTTATTTGTCTCAAATCATTTCTATTAGTACCGTACTAACAACATTAAAGAAGTATTATCTGTTAGCTAATGATTTTTATAATTTAATTTTTTATTTTTTTAAAATCTTTTAAAAAAACTTAAAATTTTGTCACGTGTTAAGATGATATTGTGTCACCTGACAAATGTAATAGATCAGATTTTCTGTTGCGAGTCAGGTAGACATTAGTTGTATTTGACTCAATCCGTTGTCATCTCTAAATGGAGTCTATGGTGGACCATATAACAATGCCTGTGATGGAGGTGCATCCTATTGTTCAGTCATAGTTTGATTTAGTCGTAGATAATCATAATAATATTTGCATTGTGAATAGATCTTCTCTTTGTAAGAATCTAGATGATGGTATGCACGTTGAATCTGATTCCTTGATTGTTTTTTTTTTTAAAATGTCACTCTTATTATGAATAGTTTGTACGATTTACAACAACTAAAATTATCATAGTATAATTCACCTACAATTTTAATTATTTGACATATATGGAATCTCATTTTTAAAAGGAAATGAAAATAATTTACAAATAGACTAATATGTGATGAGAGAAAAAATTCTAATAATAAAAAAGACGGTGACCCACTTCATATTAGAGAATCCAGGTAGAGATATGTCACAAAAAATTAATACTTAATCTTTAAAAGAAAAAACTCTAAAAATTAAGTTCAAAGTAATTTGTGAAGAAAAATATGTTTTTTTTTTTTTATAGTAGTTATTTTTTTAGCTACGTGATGTAATTTTATCATATATATTTGGTGTGATCTTCCGTATTTTTTCTTTTCTTTATTTTTTTTAATAAAATCGTGATAACTTATTTAGATAATCTATAAAAATGTCAATTTAATATTTATATCATTAGAGAAATTAGGATAAAAATGGCAAAATAACAATAGCTTTTGGAGAAAATTTTGATAAAACATATGGGTCAATGTATTTTAAAAATGTGAAAGTAAATCTATACCCATCTCCCCTGTATTTTTACCATTGGACTGATAAATTAAGCTAGAGATGACTATATCAAAATTAAAACTACTGAAAATATTTGATATTAGAGAATTTCAACAAAATATCACACAAATCTAGAAAATAAATGTTTAAATGGTAAAATATTATTGAAAAATATTGAAAACAGTACTAAATAACATAGAGAGCGTTATGTACTTATTGAAA
>Ga0209589_1007494_pt1 | contig 17499 bp, 20 predicted proteins | sample CowpeawhiteBW_FD_187525 | JGI IMG/M metagenome (GOLD analysis project Ga0209589, IMG submission 187525) | Root nodule microbial communities of legume samples collected from California USA - Cow pea white BW (SPAdes) (version 2) | ecosystem: Host-associated > Plants > Roots > Nodule | place: USA...
GTGTATAAAAAAGATATTTATTAGAATTTAAAAGATTGAAGTAAACAAACATTTAAAATATCAATTATGTTCTTTGTATCATTTTGATCAAATGATGTATTATAACTTTTATTAGTGTATAAAAAAAGATTTATTAGAATTTAAAAGATTGAAGTAAACAAACATTTAAAATATATTTTAATTTGAATATTTGTTTTTCTTTTATATTTTTTAAAAAATATTTTTAAATTTTATCAATTATGTTTCATTAATATTTGCAAATTTAATAATTGTTTTAGTTCTCATGAAATTTTATTTGGTATTATTATATAAAATGTGAACAATTATATATGGTATTTGATATGGAAGAAACAATCATCATTCTAATATTGAATATTTGATAATATTATGTTTCCTTTATCATAAAAAATTTATTATTTTATAAAAATTAATTAAAATTAATATTGAAGTAGTAAGAAAATGGGTGTGGGTATGGGTATGAGATTATACCCGTTACCCGGTGGGGATGGGGATGGGTCAAAAGTTTAATACCCGTTGAGTTTGGTATGGGGATGGGGATGAATTTTTTTACGGGGATAGGTATGGGATAGCGAAACCCGTGCCCGCCCCGGCCCGTTGCCATCCCTACTAGTAGGGGGTTGAAGAAAAGTGAACATTGTTAAAAGCCATGGATTAAGAGAAAAACTCTCTTCTTTTTGAAGTATAGAAGGAAGTTTTTGGAAGTAATAGGATAACTTTTCTACGCCCAATAGATGACCGAATGTAGCTTTTGTTCCACTGTTAGTATTTTGAGGTTGTGAAAGGAATAGTTGATGGGATAGAGAAAATGTGTAGATAGTAAAGTGTGAAAGTAGTAGTTAAAAAAAGTGTATTTTGTAGTTGAGAGTAGTTGTATTAATGTTGTGTTAGTTGTTATTCTTACAAATGGTAGGGTATTTATTGACCCATAGATTATTCTTGAAACTCTTAGCTAAAACTTGTGTAAATAGTTCTAGATTTTTCTACATAGGTAGAATGTTCTTGACTTTTCCTCCTATCCTAAGCTTTTTTCCAATACTCTAGAAGTTTCATAACATTTCAATAACTCTATCTTATATTTTTCTAGATTGTTCTAGAATTTGCATTATACTTTAATAACTTCATAGTCTAAATTCCATACATTTTGGAATATTCCAAACACGTCAGGGATGCTAGTTGTCTAGATAGGTTTGGGCTTCACTATCTTCTTAAATGATCCTAATTTGATCAGTACACTGCAAGTGAACTCTTGAAAAGTAAAGCACAACAGTAACATAGAGGGCTTAGTCTTAGTATAAAATTCAAACTCAATATTAGAAGAAATCAACTGAAACTATTACCACCATACCTTCCCTGTCTTGATTGGTACAATGTCATCCATAGTAAGTGGTTCACCAAGTAAGTGGTTCACCAAGTAATTGGACACTTGCCATAATCCTATACACAGTATTTTATTAACAAATTTTAAAACATGAACTCTCAAAATCAATCAGATAACCTATATACAAGGTTAAAGAACATAAACACAACATATTATCAAATTAAGTACCACCGCAACACCCATCACATGGCAAAATCAGACACCACAACCACTTTAATCAAGTATCTTTTTATTAAAAAATAAGTTCGTTTCCCTTATTTATCCATTAGACAAACACAAACAACAGAGCAAACAATCAACAAAAGTATCATTACTTTAAATCATATGAAAGAACTACTACAAAACAATACTCCAAATCAGAAATCACATGAAAGAACTACAAAAAATAATACTTTAAATTATATTATTTCACAAGCAGACCCAGCTCGACAACCAAGACGAGCCTGACTGTCCCGACTGCCCAGTTGGAACAACTCAGGCAAACGACCCAAACAGACCAAGTAAGCCCGACAACCCTAATAGGTCGGTTGACTAGAGGATCCAAATGGACTAGGCCAGTCTGACAACACAAACGAGACAGGTGAGCCCTATGACCAAAATGGTCGAACGAACCAGGTGGGTTGGGCGGGCTCGATGACCAACACGAGCTGGATTGGTTCGACGACTAAGCTGTGTCGAACAGACCCGACGACCAAAATAGACCAGGCTAACCTGATGACATAAATGGGTCAGGCGAATCTGATTACCTAAATGGGCCAACGACCCATACAGTCTAGGCGGGCTCGACGACCAAGATTGGCTGAACGGATCCAACGACCGAGAGGGACCAAGCGGGCTCGATGAACCAAATAGGCCAGGACGTTCGAACGACCTAGAAGTGTGGGGCATGCCCAATGGTTCAGATATGCCTAATAGGCCTAATGACCTGTACGGGCCCAATCGCCAAACAATCTCAATGGGCTTGATCGACTCGACAACCTAACTAGGTCTAACATAGATTGGTCGAACAGGCCGGATGACACAAACGGGCACAACGACCCAGATGGGCCGGGCAGGTCTAATAACCTAGTGGGGCCAAGTCAGTCTAACGACCTAGACAGGCCGAGCTAGATAGGCCTGTCTAGATCGTTGGGTCGACCCAACCTGTTTGGGTTTCTTAGTCGGCCCGACCTGTTTAGGTCGTTGGGTCACACCACCTTGACTAGGTCATCGCGTCGGGCCAACCCATCTTAATCATCGAGTTCATTTCCAAATTTATGATGAACTCAAAACATAATTAAACCTAAAATAAATATTGTTAAAACAAAATTTTATCTCACAAGAAATTCAATTATTTTATCCAAATAAGAAATTGAAATGTAAGGTATTTTAATTTCTTCATCCAAACAAGTTATTTAGAAAATGAAGGGAATTTAATTGTTAGCAATTCAAATACAATGCGTTTCAATTTCTCAGAATTGTTAAAACGCTTCATCTAAACACAAGGTAAAGCATGAGAGAGTTACGATTTTAGGATTTTTTGGAGTTGTTGGAGTGTGTGTTTGTGTATGAGAGAGAGGGAATAAGGATAATATGTTATAAGAGTGGCAAATTCAGCTTCCCAGAGTGCATGATGCTGACAGTGCCCTCGACGAAAGTGAGGTAGACAATGCAAACGACGTGGACGACACGAATGGTGCAGGTGACGCAGTTGGCGCCAATGGTGCAGACGTAGGTTACGACGCAAATACTTTTAATTCAGTGTGGACGATGATAGGTTTGAAGATGGAACTGGTTGGGGAACAAACCAATGTGGACAACGAGTGATGAGAAGGCGGCGAAGAGTGGTGTGTGTTGTTTGACAATGAGAAGGTGGAACATAGTTTTAAGTGATGGAAGTTAGTGCGAATGAAAATTGAATCGATTTGTGGAGGAGGGAAGAATCCACAAATGTGAAGGTGGAAGGAAGAATTAACAAATGAGAAATGAGAAGGTGAAGGAAAAATTGACGTTTGGGTTTTTTCACTAACACACTAAGCAGGAAATTGAAAAATATATTTCCTAAATTATTAAGTTCAATTTTTATATTTATTTCACGCAACGGTTTTGTGGTTTGGCCTACAAATTTTAAAGCCAACAATTGAATAAATATGGCATAAAGGATCAACATTTTATAAAATGTTGTTATTGAAAATCTTTAAGCCATGCTTGTGAAATTGTTGCTTATACTATGTTTAGGCAACACTTTTATAACCATGGATAAATTTAGTGATGCCTGAAGTAAAAAAATGTTGTAGTGTTTGCAATCAATTCACTTGATATTTTTCATCTTTTCGAAGATCAACTGATATATTTAAATGATAAGTCACATATACGAATACCTTATCCTATCCATCTGCAAATCTTGGTTCAAATCCTTTTATATTTGATAAAAGATGTCTCTTTCTTTCATTTAATAAGGTTTTTTTTATTACTTATAATTGGAATAGTCTTTTTCCTAAAAAAATGGATTTTACTTTTTTTTTTCAAAAAGGACTCAAAAAATATGTATGGGAATTTGTATGCATGGGAATATGAATCTATCTTTTTTTTTTTTCTACGTAACAAATCCTCTTAGTTACAGCTAAAACATTTTTCGCGTTTTTGTCTAGTGAATTTTTTTCTTTGAAAAAATAAGACATCTTGTAGAAGTATCTACTAAGAATTGTTCATATACTTTAGTCTTCTACTGGGATACTTTCATCGATTATGTTAGATATTAAGGAAAATCAATTCTGGTTTTAAAGAATACTCCTTTTTCTGATATATAAATGGAAATACTACTTTATATATTTCTCGAGATGTTTTCTTATAAAGTTTTGTTATAGCATCTGTAATGACCTTTGGTTTAGGTGGACAACCCGACAAATATATATCTACAAGAATTAGCTTATCTACGCTGCGGATAGTACTATAAAAGTTGGTACTAAACATCCCCCTCCCTGTAATTGTATAGATTCCCATAGCAATAACATATTTAGGTTCATGTATTTATTCATATAAGTGGACTAAAGAAGGGGGCATTTTCATAGTTACAATGTCGACTGTTAAAATTAGGTCCACCTGCCTAGGACTTAATCATGGAACTAGTCCATAACGATCAAAATCAAATTGTGATCCTATTAATGAAGCAAAATCAATGAACCAAAAACTGGTACCATAAAGAAGTAGCCATAAACAGAATAATCTTGACTAATTTGAAAAAAATCATTTAACGTCGTTGAAAAGACTGAATTTTTGGTTATTTGATTAAGGGAAACTCAATGGAACTCATAATTGTATCAATTTTTTTATTTCTAATTGTCGAAATACTCAAGAATTAAACCATTCTAATGCCCCATTTTGCCATGCATAAATTGAACCAATAATTAGGATAAACACGAATAAGAATTCTTTTAACAATACAGATACCCCTAATACATCGAAACTCAGTGTCCATGCATAAACAAAATTTGTTTCAACTAAAATTTGGTTATTATGGTTTCGAGTAAGTCAATATTGTAAATTGGTAGACACACTACTCTTAGGAAGTAGTTGGTATTTTTCACTTTACATATATTAACTCATATATTATTTTTGGTTATATCTATTTTAATTTCAATAACCTTATTATTAGGCAATGAAATCATAGGATTATACAATTTTTGAAAAGAGGCATAATAATAACATTTTATTCTATCATAGGATTGTTAGTTACTCATTGGATTTTTTCAGACCACTTATCATTTAGTAATTTATATAAATCATTAATATTTCTTTCATGGACTTTTCCAATCTTTCATATGATTTTTTGCTTCAAAAAACTAAAAAGAGAGAGTACTATTTCAATACAATAATAACACCAAGTATGAGGATCTCTAGGATGTGTTAATCTCCATATTAACATCTTTTTATTTTCGTAATAACAACCCTAATTCTAAGAAGATGTCTACCACCATATCTGGTATGATCTTGATCGTCTCTTGCACACCCCTAAGTATAATATTGGAGAGAACTATCTTGGACACAGATGAATTATCAATATCTGAATCTAAACTCATCTAAATCCATTCAAATTTTTTGAAAAATAAGTGAATCTAAACTCATCTAAATCCATTCAAATTTGCTAATTTCTTTTTAGGTCAAAACAAACAATTGTTACAAGTGAGAATTTATCTCATAACACTTCTTAATTTTCAGGTTTAAACCTTTTTTAACAAAGTCAGTAATAAAAGGATTCACTTGCCATTTGAAGAATCAATCGGTACAAAATTTTATAATTGAATAATTCTTTTTAATATGAAATATCTTTTATTTTAAATTGGATACTCAATGAATTATTACTTTTACTATTTTCTTCTCAAGAAAATATTTATTTACGCTTGATCTTACTGTTAATTATTATGGCCATTATGCCTTCAACAAACTAATTGCTATATGGGTTGAAAAACTGGTATATAATGATAACTAAGATCATAACATTTAATTGAGAAGGTATTTTGAATAATATTACACGTGTATTAAAAAAATGTGTTGCATATAAGACATTAAAATTAAGTAAATTTATTTTTTAATTAAAAATAATCTTAAAACAAAAGAAAATTATATGTAAAGACCTAGAAAATGATATTTTAGAAGTGATAGTAGTTTATAATAGTGAGACTCAATTATTTTAATGTTAAAAGGTTTTAGTATAACTGGAATTGTTATAAATGAGTTTCATTATTTTAAAACACATTATCTCTCTATAAACCACTTTTCTAGAGTTCTCTAACTTCTCTCTAAGAGTTCTTCTTCTTTGCTCATTTGTTTGAAGATCAGAGAACTATAGGATGATCCTCCTAGCAAGCTCTTCCATTCTGTTCGATTAGTTTCTTCAACCTTGTAAGTTGAACTTCTCTTTATTTTCTTATGAGTCTTTTTTGTTCTAACTTGCATGCAATTTTTCTTTTGATTGCATGTGTCGTTTAAGTCATCAAAATAACTCTTTATTGATATGTGATCACAAAGGTATATGTCTGATCATTCTTGTAGATAGAACATCCTATGGAGCTAAAAGTGTTGAGTTTTCTTAGGGCTTTTGTGCAGTTATGTCAAGTAAGGGAAACTACTTTTAAACTTGTGTTGCATTGAGTGATTTCTTGTCTGCAAAATTCCTTGGATTGTCAGTATTCTGAATTGGTATGATTTTGATTGGTTGATTTTGTGCTTAAATTGAAGTGTAATTCTTGATTGCATGTTATTGATTGATTTGGTGGTAATTGGGAATTGTAGGATTTCAGTCATAGATCAAAATGGTACCAACTCTATGATTTAAATACTGTTTTAGACCAATACCTAAAGGATGAGTACCAATTTGAGTTGTGAAACAAGCTTTGATTTCCCAAAAACCTTAAATTGAGAGTGTTGATATTTGATGCAACGTTGAACCTCCCCATGGCAACGCTGAGCGCTGGCTTTTATGAGCTGATAAGCATTGACCCACACCATGGCAACGCCGAGTGTTGGTTTTTACGAATTGATCAGCGTTGGGTGCCACTTTCTTGCATTGGACGCTACCTAAATTTTCAACACTACATTCTATTGGTAAAATGAAGATCCCAACATCGTTAACCGTCGGATCAAGCTGAAAATTTGACATCTGATGCTAGATAGGTGAGTCTTCACTTTGATCGGTGGGATCTTTGTTTTGAAGTCCGTCATTAAAGAAATGATTTTCACAGTTTTGATGCACTTTTTGTATATGTATATGTTTGAAATTGTAATTGATTGAAATGGAACTATTGATATGTGAATATAAAAATGTGATTAATGATGTATGTGATTGGTTTACATTATGAAACAAAGGTATGTGGTGAAATGTTGTAAGGTATTTCCCGAGGAGAAAGTCCCATTGGTGATGTGTTTCATTAGGGTGTGCTTTGACAATCAATACTTTTCCACTTTGTGAAGTTATCCTCAACTCTACTAGCTATTCATACGCATGTAGAGGAAAATGGTTAGGTGTTGAGAGTAATAGGAGGTCCTATGATAAGGATGGTCCATTTTTCTTATGACTATAAAAGGGATTAACCCTGTGTGTGGTAGGTCGGGAGAGCAAGTTATATCACCACAGGTCCATGACTTCACTAGTTTGAAACAAGTGCACGTATCCGGATAATATTGAGTCTAGAAGAGTTTGGTTTATAATATGAAATGTTGAGTGATTGTGTTGTATATTTTGAAATAAAAACTTAATGTACATGAAATGTTTTAAAGTGCTTTTGTATAATTTATTCAATTAGCTTATCATTCTTTTGTGTTCATTTCTCTGTGTTGTTTATTTTCTTTTGAAATGATCACCTTATTTGTGTGAACAGATGAAATGGTACCTCTTGTGGTTGATGCGCCTTCAATTTGGGCAGTCAAGTGATATTATATCTTATTAGGCATAGTTATGTATAGTATACTAGATTGAAAATGTGTATGCATATGATATTATAGTAGTCATATATTATATAACTGTAGTAATATACCATATGCATTAGATTATATGTTTTCTGAATATTCATAATAAAATTATATATGCATTGGAACGTTACATTATATATATTTTAGTTTTTGTTAGTTATAATATTTTTTGTAGTTTTGAAACAAAATTGGCCTTTAATTTTGTACTGGACTTGGTCAGCTTAACCATATAAATGACAACCCTTACGTATATGCCGGAAACAACCCAAGTACACGACTTGGGCCGGCATAGACTTAGGCTCGTAACTGAACGAAGTCTAAACTGACAACAGAACGACCAACCTAGGACAGTGCACGGGCAAGGACGACATCCGTCAAGTTGAGAAGTAACCAGATCAGACCGCTCCTAAAGACTTAGCAAAATGAAATCCCTCCTACCATCCAATGAGCCCACGATAGTCGAACTAAGGGCCTAGGTCAAGGCCCTGGCCCACTTGCAGCCCAAACTAAGGCCCAAACCAGGGCCCGGCCCATGCCATAACAGACATAATTAATGCTCTATAAATACACGTGAACCGCATTAATTAAAGGTGCGCATTCATTACTCCATTAATCACTGATTTGACCTTCTGAGAGGTTTGACTTACTTGAACTTCGGAGTCCCTTCTGCAGGTAACCCCTCTTGGGTCCAAGCCGACATGTACCAACCGGGAAGAGGCCAACTGAGGAGATAGCGGACTACATGGGTAAGGTGACGCTTGTGCCTAACTTATCTTGTTTGTTCTCTACAGGAACAATTGGCGCCCACCGTGGGGCACGAGACGAACACCTTAGTACCCGTTTTTCTCCGAAGATGGTTTTCACCCGCAACAGAGCTGGAGTGAACAAGCAAGCGGATGCTGGTCCTTCAGGACCTACTGTCATCACCCCTGACCTAGTCGCCATCCTGGACGACCAGGCGAAGATGCAACAAGAACTAGCAGATCTGAAGAAGCGCAGTGCTGATGAGATGGAGGTGCTGCAGCAAGAGAACTCTGGCCTTAGGCGAAAGATCGAGGCTTATCCCACCTTGAAGGGAAAAGCCAAGGAGGCGTCTGAGGCTGCAAGGTCCCCGGCCTTCCAGGCCATAGAAGAGGAAGGCGAATACAACCCCACCCCTCACACCTTCACCATCACCCAACAAACACCCATTCCCTCCACCCACCCCACTCACTTCCCATCCACTTAACCAGGGCATACTGCAGCCCCAACCCTTGCTGCTACCCTCCCCACCACCCAGATCCCCTACAACGAACCCACCACTCTACACACTACACACGTACCACCCTACAACCCCCAATACCTGCCAACAACCCACATCCCCCCTCACAACCTTACATCCACCTTCCCCGCTATGATCAACCATCCCATCCCACCTTATCTGCTCCCTCCCCACCAGCCAAGACGTCGTCACCCCTTCATCGACTTTATCACCAACACCCCCATTCTTGCCCAGTGGGAACCCTTCATGCTGGACCGCTACACCGGCAAAACCGACCCTCATGAACACCTCAAAGTATACATCACCCATGTCGCCCTGTATACGTCCCAAGACGCAGTCTTCTGCAAAGCCTTCCCCACCACCCTCATGGGCCCTGCTCTAGAGTGGTTCACAACCCTTCCACCTTACTCCATCGACAACTTCGACGTTTTATCCCATATGTTCTCCACCCATTTCGCTGGCAGCCGTCTACACCAAACTACCACAATCTCCCTTCTGGGCATCAGACAAGAACAAGGCGAACCACTCAGAGTGTTCATAGATCACTTCAGTAAGGCAGCTCTTCGAACCCCACACCTCAACCAAGAGATGATCCTCCAGTGCATGGTACTTACCCTACAACCCGGCCCCTTCACCAACAACGTCTATCTCCACCCACTTGCCTCTATGCACAAAGTTAAATTGCGTGCGGCCGACTATGTCCGCATGGAGGAAATGCAGACCCTCCCTACCAATTTCTGCAATGACTATGCAACCACCACCGCCAACCCTACCCCACAACCTCCCCGTCCTGATACCCGTCCACGCGAGCCCCGCCAAGCCCGCTTCACCAGATATGCCTCTCTTACCGTAGCCCGATCCCGCATCTTTGATGAGGCCCTACAAGCTGACCTCATCCCTCCACCACGCAAGACCACCACTCCTCTTAATGCCGATATGACCAAGTATTGCCGCTACCACCGCAATCATGGCCACACCACAGAAGACTGCAAAGCACTCCAGGATAACCATCCCTCTCGATCCCGCCACCCCTCTCAATCCGACCACAAACGCCGTGCGCACGACCCTCGCCACGACAGACGCCCAACCTAACCCGCTAACCAGGAACCCCAACCGGCCTGTACCGACATCACCCCCATTTATCCTCCCCTACGTAGCACTATCAACACCATCTCTAGTGGCTTCGCTAGTGGAGGATCCACCTCTTCTGTCAGAAAGAAACACCTCCGCCATATCCAATCCATCAATCATATCACCCATTCCCACAACAGATGCCGTATGCCTCCCATCATCTTCATAGATGACGACTTTCATGGCCTCGACCATCAACAAGATGACCCCATGGTCATCACTGTTGAAATCGAAAACTGCACCGTTAAGAAAGTCCTTGTCGACCAGGGTAGCTCCGTTGACATTCTCTACTGGGCCCCCTACCAAAAACTCCAACTCCCAAACACTGCTATGGTCCCGTATGACGAACCAATCTATGGCTTTTCTGGTGAACAGGTATCCACCCGCGGCTACATCGACCTTCACATCGTGTTTCGTGAGAGAACCCAAACCAAAACCATTCCAATCTGCTTCCTTATCGTCGACGCGCCAACATCCTACAATGTCCTCCTGGTCCATCCTTTCCTCAACACCCTTGGCGCTACTGTCTCCACCCTCCACTTGGCCATGAAGTTCCCTTCTCCTTCCGGTGACATCCTCACCGTCCACTTCGAACAGCTCCTGGAACGCAAATGCTACACGGCCAGCCTGCGTCCACAACTCCCAATTCAATAAACCAACCACATTGAGCGACCACTTGGCACCAGCATCACCCTATCAGGAGAAGATCTAGACCCCATAGTAGGCCGGGATGTTCATCTCGAACCAGTTGAGGAGACCTCCCCTCTAGAGCTTCCCAACGACCACTCCATCAACCTAGGCACCGGTTTGAACTCTAACGAGTGTGCCATCATCACACCTATCCTCATCAGCAACACAGACTTTTTCGCCTGGTCAGCCGCTGACCTACCTGGGGTGGACCCTCTAGTAGCATCCCACAAACTATCCATCTACAAAGAAACCCGCTACATCTCCCAGAAGAAACACAAACTTGGCGAAGAACTCCCAGAACAAATGCAGGATTCATAGAAGAAGCTCAGTACACCACTTGGCTTTCTAACCTAGTCTTGGTGAAGAAAGCCAATGGCAAATGGCAGATGTGTGTAGACTACACGGATCTGAACAAGGCCTGCCCTCGCGATGCCTATCCCTTACCCAATATCGACCGACTTGTTGACGGCGCAACAGGGAATAAAGTGCTTAGCTTTTTGGATGCATATTCTAGGTACAACCAAATCCCCATGGCCGCATCTGACATGGACAAGACCGCCTTCAGCACGGACGATGCCAACCACTTCTATAGAGTTATGCCTTTTGGTCTTAAGAACGCTGGAGCAACCTACCAACAGTTAATGGACAAGGTTTTCAGTCATCTAATGGGACAATATGTTGAAGTATATGTTGACGACATGGTTGTCAAGTGTCTAAGCCACCACCAACATCCCGAGGAACTCTCGACGGTCTTCTCTGTGCTACGCCAATACAACCTTCGCCTCAACCCTGACAAGTGTGTATTCGACGTCGACCGTGGTAAATTTCTTGGGTTTATGTCGACCCAACGCGGCATAGAGGCCAATCCCGAAAATTGCAAGGCCATTATCGAGATGCGCAGTCCCACTACCATCAAAGAGGTCCAACGCCTCATAGGCCGCCTCAGCCATTTCCCGCTTCTTACCCAAACTGGCTGAACAAACCCAACCCATAGTCCAACTCCTAAAGAAATCCACCCAGATCACGTGGACTGACGATTGTGAACAAATCTTTCAAAAACTAAAAGCCACCCTAACCTCACCACCTATCCTCCACAAGCCGGACACTCGCCAACCCCTCCTCGTATACATCACTGCCACCGACCACACCGTCAGCGCTGCGCTCGTCCAAGAAATAGAAGGCATGCAACATCCTGTCTACTTCGTTTGCAGAACGCTACAAGATCCTGAAACCAGATATCAAATGCTGGAGAAGTTGGCCCTATCCTTAGTCCACGCAGCTCGCCGCCTACGCCCATACTTCCAAAACCACAACATCACCGTCAAAACCGACTACCCAATCCAAAAAATATTACAAAAACCAGATCTAGCCAGACGGATGTCATCCTCGACCGTCGAGCTGTCGGAATTTAACATTCGCTACGAACCCCATGGCCCCAATAAAGCCTAATGTCTCTTAGATTTTGTCAATGACATCCAGCACACACCCATAGAGGACCAATGGACGCTTCATGTAGATGGTTCCTCAAATCCAAAAGTTGCTGGTGCTAGCATCATGTTAGAAGGGCCCAATGACATCCTCATCGAAAAATCCCTTCACTTTGCCTTAAAAACATCAAACAACCAGGCCGAATACGAAGCTATCATCGCCGGCCTTTCCCTTGCCCGCGAAGTTGGTCTCAAGACGTTAACATGCAAAACCGACTCCAAGCTTACTGTAGGGACCTAAATGACAAGTTCCAGATTAAAGACCCCATCCTTCTACAATATTATCATCTAGTCCGTGCAGTCATTCAATCAGCCTTTGAACGAGTCCGCATCGAATACATCCCAAGGACCACAACATCAGAGCCGACATCCTCTCCAAATTGGCCAGCACCAAATTAAAAAGCCGCCACCAATCCCTATTACAACAAACATTATCTACACCGTCCATCACACATACCTGTCAAAACCTAACCCACGCCCCAACTGACAACACCACCCCTCCCCAAAGCCATAACTGGACCATCCCCTATATCCAATACCTAAAAACCGACAATCCCCCACAAGATGTAGACAAAACTTGGCTGGCTAAGGCCGCCAGGTATACCATGATAGGTGATGACCTTTACAAACGCGAATACGGCCAACCTCTCCTCAAATGTGTCACGACAAAGCAAGCACAATATATTATTAAAGAGCTACACGAAGGCATTTACGGCTACCATTCCGGCGCACGTACCATGGCTACTAGAGTCCTTAGAGCCGGGTACTTTTGGCCGACTATAGAAGCAGACTGCCAGGACTATGTCAGAAAGTGCAAACCATGCCAAAAACATGGCAACCTCATCCACCAGAAGCAAGAACAACTCCATCACATACTATCCCCATGGCCCTTCGCTAAATGGGGAATGGATATCCTCGACCCCTTCTCACCCGGCAAGAGGCAAGTCAAATTCCTGATTGTAGCCGTTGACTACTTCACCAAATGGATAGAAGCCAAGCCACTAACCACTATCACGGCCCAGCAAGTTCAGTAGTTTGTTTTGAAAGATATTATATACAGATATGGTGTCCCACATACCATCATCACCGACAATGGCCGACAATTTATGGATAAGGAGCTAGCCAAGTTCTACACTAGCATGGGCATCAAACACATCACAAGTTCTGTAGAACATCCACAAACTATTGGACAAGAAGAGGCGGCCAACAAGGTTATCCTAGTGGAACTGCGGAAGAGATTAGATAGTGCCAAAGTCCGATGGCCCGAAGAGTTAGTAGAAGTGCTATGGGCTTACAGGTGCACCCCTCAATCATCAACAAACGAATCCCCATTCAGCCTAGTTTAAGGTGCAGACACCATGATACCGGTTGAAATTGGCGAACCATCCCTGCGCCGAGAACTATACGACCCAACCCATAACCACCAAAACATGGCCCTCATCTCGACCTCCTACCCAAACTCAGAGAAAAAGCCCAGGTACGCTACTTAGTTGCCAAACGAAGAGCTACTAGGAAGTATAACGCAAACCTATGTCCACGATCATTCGCAATCGGGGACTTAGTATGGAGAATGGCCAACAGTGCAAGAAAGAAGGATGGCAAATTCTCCGCCAATTGGGACAGCACATACCGCATACGTGAAGACACAAAAGGAGGAGCTTATCGCCTGGAACACTTATCTGGAGAAGAGATCCCCAATACCTGGAATGTGTCCCACCTAGAATTCTACTTTAGTTAAATGCATACTGTATTAAACCAAATACTTGTAACCCTGGGTGTACTCTTTTTCCTCACCCGATCTTTTTTCTCTAAGGAGGGTTTTGTCCAGGGAGGTTTTAACGAGGCACCCCAGATTCAATGAATAAAACGAAGGGTTCTCAACTATACATCTTTTCTCTATTTCACTTTCATATTCGTTTCAAGTTCCCCACCCTTACCACAAGTAAGCGGCCTGGGTCGAACACCCTTAACTTAATGTTAATCGTTTTAAGTTCCCCACCCTTACCACAAGTAAGCGGCTTGGGTCGAACACCTTCAACTCGTTGGTTCAATCGTTTAAGTTCCCCAACCTTACCATAAGTAAGCGGCTTGGGTCGAACACCCTTAACTTAATGTTAATCATTTTAAGTTCCCTACCCTTACCACAAGTAAGCGGCCTGGGTTGACCACCCTCAACTCGTTGGTTCAATCGTTTATGTTCCCCACCCTTACCACAAGTAAGCGGCCTGGGTCGAACACCCTCAACTCGTTGGTTCAATCGTTTAAGTTCCCCACCCTTACCACAAGTAAGCGGCTTGGGTCGAACATCCTTAACTTAATGTTAATCGTTTTAAGTTCCCCACCCTTACCACAAGTAAGAGGCCTAGGTCGAACACCCTTCACACACAATAGTGCACGCAAACAAACATCCCACACATACACAAATATAACAAGTAATTAACTTGGAAGTAACCGACATTCATATCAAACATCAAAATAAAGCAATGTATGAGTTATTACAGACTTAGAATCATTAAACCAGATTGGAAATATCAAATTAAAAATCCTAAGCCTCTTTTTGCTCGGCCCCTTCCGTCACCACCTCGTTACCGCCAGCATCGGCGTCGACCGCCTCCTTCTCCCCATCCCCTCCTGGGCTAGATTCCGCCTCGTCTATCAGCACACCATCAACAACATCTTTATTGACATCAAACCTAACGTCATTACCGTCAATATTTTCATAAAAAAATGGCGCTTGACGAACCCCCTTCTTAAAGCCATTGATATGTTCTTGAATTATGCAGCTCTTCAAGTCCTCTAGTTCACCCTCCAGTCCATCATGTTTTTCTTTAATATCGTTGTAGTCGGCCTCAAGATCTGCAATCCGGCCCTTCAGCTTTTCTTCAGAATCAAGGCATCGTACCCTCCATGTAGCGAGCCTCTTCCTCTCCACTTCCCACTCCTCTTTCTCCTTCTTCCAAGCTTCCTTTTCTTCAGCGTGCTTGTCAACTTTCTCCTGCAACTCTTCCACCTTGGTCCGACTTCCTTCCTTCAACTCCCGTTCATATAAGGATCCCACACGCCGACTAAGCAGCAAGGTCTTACTGCTAAACTCCACCATAGCCTTCACCAAAGCTTTCGGCTCCATATTGTCAATGGAATCCATCAGCGATTAAGACACATTAATCTCGATATCTTTTCGAACAATAATTTTCGGAAGCTCAATCAACCCAGCTTCCGGCCCCTTCACCCCACTGGCCGAGCCTGCTCCCATCACAGCAGCTCGCACTTTCTTCACGTCTTTGCCCTTGCCTGGCCTAATAAGCAACTCCGCTTTCCTTTTTGTACCACCATGGACGTGGACATCTACTAGCGAATCTTGTAGAGTGGGGACCATAGTGTTTCCGACAGCTTTAGCCTTCCACGCATTTTCCTTACGCAAGGTTTGGAAAAGTGTCAAGTTTTTCTTGCCAAGCTGCGCCATCTGCCTTGAAGTACACAACACACAAATCGTCAAAATACTCGAACGAATAACAATGCTCAAAGTTACAAAAAAATACCTTCAATATCTATAATGGGGTGAACTGAATTATACACCCTAACTAAGTCTTTAGTGGGCATCTTATCGCTAAATTGCATCAAAGTATCCACCACATCCTTCTCAACCATCGACAAATCCTCCCTCGAAATCACCTTATATCTCCAAGGGTTGCCGGTCCAGAAGAATGGGAATTTAGTATTACCATCAGCAGTATAGAAGTGTGACCGACCAGCTAGTTTTACTACAACCTTAAAGAACCCATCTTTAAAATGCTTGAATGACTGAGTGAAGGCCTCCAATTTGTTGAGACCAGGCCGGCTGATCAACGACAACCATGTTATCGGACTCTTCGGTCTAGTGACAAAAAAGTATAGGAACGCTCGAGGAGACAGTTCCAAGTATAACACCACACACATTCAACAGCAGTAACCCGCTCTGGAGCAATGATGTCCCTTTGCGCCCCCTTCTCGAAAATAGGTGTACAGTTCAACAACGATCTTAACAAAAGCGACCATCAGAACAACGATCGCTGAGTCCGCACGTCTGTCGCCACCCATTCGTATCTGGCCTTCGCCGGCCAATTGCTCTCCGCTAGCTCCTCGGGCGGATCTTCCCTAATTTCAACCACCCTCTCCATTAGGATTCTTCCTACACTACCCACTTCTTCGCTATCGCTGGTATCATCTCGACTACTCCCACTATCCCTAGACCGCTCACTACTCGAATCTGACAACGAAACCTATCGCTACTAGTAGACATACCTAATTTCTTTAGAAAAGATGACAGAGGAGGAAGAGAAGATATCAGACAACTCTAAACACACGCGAATGATTTTTTTTTGCAAATGAGACAGAGCGAATGAACTACCAACATCATCTTCATTTATATACAAATTTCAAGCGTCATAACCCTTTCTCGCCAAAAACATAACTCTTTTCAATCATCATAAAGTACCAAAATGGCGGCACCAAACCCCCCTAAATCAGCCTTCTGACACCCTTTCACCTGCCACAAACTTTTTCACCTACCACAAACCTCTTCGCCTACTCCATACCCCTTCACATCTTCTAGCTTTAACACTGTTCATCACACTTAAAGGCTGGGGGACTGGTGTATCACACCTAGCCGATCCCGACTAGCACATCAACACATATCATCCTTCACCGACACATCGTATCGGCAAAGGCTAGGGGACTGGTGTACTGGACCTGGTCAACTTAACCATATAAATGACAACCCTTACGTATATGCCAGAAACAACCCAAGTACACGACTTAGGCCAGCATAGACTTAGGCTCATAACTGAACGAAGTCTAAACTGACAACAGAACGGCTAACCTAGGACAGTGCACGGGCAAGGACGACATCCGCCAAGTTGAGAAGTAACCAGATTAGACCGCTCCTAAAGACTTAGCAAGGGTCGGCCATTACAATTCAAGAGTGATCTCAAACACTAGCATCTATTAGCAATTCAAGAGTTACCATTACAATATTTGAGTGGCTCTATTTATAGGCACATGGCCGGCCAAATAAAGAGAAAATGCAACAAAGATGAAATGCAAAT
>Ga0209589_1007501_pt1 | contig 17492 bp, 9 predicted proteins | sample CowpeawhiteBW_FD_187525 | JGI IMG/M metagenome (GOLD analysis project Ga0209589, IMG submission 187525) | Root nodule microbial communities of legume samples collected from California USA - Cow pea white BW (SPAdes) (version 2) | ecosystem: Host-associated > Plants > Roots > Nodule | place: USA...
TGAAGACAAGAAAATAAGATGTGCAACTTAGAAAATATTAAATCAAAATGTTTTTTACTAATATATATATATATATATATATATATAAGGGTATTTTTATGAATTAAAGTTTAGCGGGTACGGGTATCCACGGGTATGGATACTATGATACTCGTACCCGCCCCGTTAACATGCGGGTATAAAAAATACTCGTACTTGCAGGTAGTGCGTATCCATTTTTAATATTTGTTTCCTACTCGTTGCGGGTTTTATCCGCGGATACCGGTGGGTACAAATTTTTTTGACATCCCTAGTCATCACGAACACAAATCGCACCTGTATCGTTGTGCCACTGTCAACTATCACACAAAATGTATTAACCACCTGTAGTAGTTCGTTTTCCAACATAGCAACGAAGCCTGTGCGCAAGCCAAAACCATCGCGAGCCAACTTAGGACTTCGACACACCTTAGCAATAACCAAATAAAAAAAATATCATTTTTTGGTTGATTAAAGAGTTCTTGCAGAGATTCAAAAAGGGATAAAAACACCATTCTGGAGAAAAAACACAAAAGGGTTGATCTCAAAGTGAGGCAAAACATCAATTACTTCATTGTTGTTTCACGTGGAAGACAAAATGAAGGAAACAAGCTCAGTCACAATTAACCCCATAGCGACGCCGACATACTCCTACCAATGCAAGAATAAACAACGAACCAATGGACCATAGAGGCCAACGAACCAATGCAACACGGAAATGGAAGGAACACACAAGCAAATGGAAGGCATAAATGGAAAGTCATAGCGACTCTATACCAAGTACCTTTGAAAGCCATTGTAGAAAAAATGGAACCATAGTCAATACTTTAAAAAATAAATTAAAAATTACTTTAAAAAAAACATGTAAGCCTGTGTCAAAAGTGTGTCAAAATATCATTTCCAAAAAAATAATGCTTAAGTGTGTTCCAGGTGACATCAATTGTCCTGTTACAGAGGCCAAGTGGGCAAAGTCACAATCGAATCGTGACATTTAGGTCTTACTCTCTTAAGTAAAAAGAGTTCCCCCTGACTAATGACTAACTTTTTGACTAGTGCGCCTAGTAGGAAATGTTGGGCTAATAAAAATAACACGTTTTGAAAAGTCCCACATTACCTAGGATAACCTAAGGGGTGGGTGTTAGTGACTATATAATGGGCTCTAAGTCTAAGTCTAGGATAACCTTGTGTTTATTTTATTTAGATATATCATGTCAACAGGGCGGGTAAGGTACGGGAAATAGCTTTTTCGTACCCTAGCCACAGAATAAATATCTGCCATGTACTTGTATCCATATTCGTGCAGATATCCATTATACGGGTACCCGTATATTTTTTTAATATCGGATATCCACGGGTACTTGCAGGTATTTACCATAAAAAAATTTAATATTTAACAACATATTTTAACTATAAAATCACATAAAAATGCAATGCATAACATTCATAAATTTCATACAAAGTGCAAATAATCCATTTAAATATTGTTGAATGACAATTTACAAAGAAATGAAGATTCTTTAAAACCAATTGATAAAATATAACACATTCAAAATCAATGTGTTAATGTTTCAATCATGTTTTTTTTTAATTTACATGAGAGTATAGCGGGTACGGATATCCATGGGTATAGATACTATGATACTCGTACCCGCCCCATTAACATGCAGGTATAAAAATACCCACAAATATCCATTTACAATATTCATTTTCTATCTGTTGCGGACTTTATCTACGAATACCCGTGAGTATGAATTTTTTTTACATTCCTAGATATATATGTGATTTCCTTTATTATTACTGTTATATTAAATTATGTATTCATTTTTATTATATTAATGATACTAATTAAATATATAAATTTTTTGTATATTATTTTGACTCCTAAATAAATATTGGTCTAAGATCGGAGGTAGAGAAAGGTAAAGGAATGTGATGGAAGGTAAAGAAAGATAGAGAAGAAAAAAACCAAATAATTTCAAGATAAAAATAACTTAAATAACATGTTTATAAAGACATTCATCTCAATTCAACCTAATGAAATCGATTGAGTTTTTTTTTTTTCTCTAAAAGAAATAATGATTCAATCGAATAAAAATAATACAAAACTCAACTGAAAAAGAAATATAAAACTCAATTAAATTAAAAATTATAAAAGTAAAAAAATCTAAATATAAATACTAAATTACTAATTAAACTTAAACATATCCATTAGATAATTACTTAAAATATAATATTTATGCACGAGATAATTAATTATATTTGTCCCTTACCACTTTTTACTCCAAGCGTTGAGTCATTTACTAACGTTTCTCTCTTTTCAATACCAACCATGTCACTTCCCTTTTTCCTTCTTGCTTTTCATGTAAACCAGTAAAAGATCAAATTTAATATTTTATAATAATTTTTTCAACTTGGAATCATTGACTCTTTTCTTCCTTGATTTTGTATGTGGGTTTGAACAATTGGTTAAAGATATGGTAAAAACTTCCATTTTTTCCATGGTATGGATTTGAATTTATCGAAATCACTTGTACAATATTAAATGGTTCTATCTGGTTCGTTGGTATAAAAAACAAAAAAAAAAAAACTTTAATAACTAATTTCTGACATCGAAAAATTAATAAATATTCTGTATCAATATCACACTTATTATAGAATGAGCTATTCTGTATATTTAAAATAAAAAAGGAGAAAACATATATATTCCCAAAAAGAGGAAAATATAATTCACTAAAATGAGCTATTCACACAGTGAAATCCCTACCAATTTCTTTGTCAGTCATAGTTTAACAGAGAAGGAATCTATATTCACTATCACAATTGTACTTTGAACAGGTCAACATTTGGAAAGTAACATGAAAATATCTCCAACTAACATATAATTCAGAAAAAATATACACTTTTTTTGTAGTTCACTTGCGAGATATGTCATGCTTACATGCTTAAAGTACAAACATGGCTGAAAAGTTCATCACGCAACTAAATTGGCAAAGATAAAATGCTATTTTTAGTGCTCAACGTTTACTTAAGTAGTTAATTAGTACCCTAAAAGATAGATTTGTAACGAAATTAATAGAAAAGAAGATTAATTTTAATTAGTAGTATGAAGTTCTTGTGGAATATTATATGATTTGAGAATCGAATCTTTAAACCACTTTTGTACGAAATCAAATCATACCAAATCAGAAAACACTTTTCTAAAAAAAAAAAATTGAAAAAGAGAAAGACGGTGGTAGATCCACCATAACTTTTTTTTTTCGTGGTGTTTTCTATTATTCTCGTTTTGAGAACCGATGGGTATATCCATTTGAAAGTTGGAATCAATATATCAGGATGATCAACGACAACCATAGACCACACACCTTGGAAATAGGCAAAGGAGAAAGACAAGAACAAGAGATGTTAAGGTTTAATCATTAAACTAATCCTGTTTTATTATTTTCACGGTAATAAAAAACTATAAAGTTTAGCGGTTAAACTAGTAAATTTAATGTAATTTCATCTCTGTCTTTCTTATCTTCCGAATCTGTTTATCTTATAATTAAAATTTGCAATCTTTTACACATAAGATCAAAATAGTAAACTACAGATAAAAAAGAGCACCAAATTAAAACAACAAGCGTGGACCTGAAGACACATAAAACTCCAAAATTGTTTTTCTTTTTTATAAATTTGAAACATGGAATAAATTTTATATTGAAATTAGAAGCAGGGTACTTGATTATTATTATTTTTTTTTTGTTTGCTTTGTTTTGAAGTTGTGTAGGATGTGAGAGAGATAATTTGAATGGATAAATACAAGAAACAACGTTTGAAGTTGAAAATAAATGTACAGTGGGCTTAGATATTTTGGGAGATATTTTGGGTTTGAGATCTTTCCGGAGCAACTTCAGTGTCTCTTCACAAAGCGACCCTACAACAAAAATATCGGAAAAAGCTGCTTTCATAACAAAACAAACAAAATGACCATACTGCAAAACCCAATGCCACCAAAAAGAAACACAAAAAATTCAAAAGTGAAACCTTGATTCTTGGTCTTTTATCAGCGTTTAGTTTCCGAACTTGGTATCTTATCTTCTTTGCGAACAATCTGTTCTGACGTTTCTCTTTGTATCTAAGAACACTTGCTTCTCTTCTCGCTCTCTCTTCTTCCAACACCGGCACTTCTCCATTCTAAACAACAATTATACCATTCATGGCTACTCTCTTAATATGTATGTATATTACCAAACACAAAGTGAACAAAAATATCTATTCTAGATAGCAAAACTAACGTTGGACTTATCCAAAAATAAATAGACATACCCTAAAACTTTGTATCTAAGAATTTCAATCACTGCATATCAACCAGTTCATATATATCAAACACTTAAAGAAAGAGTACCATATTTATATGACAGTAAAAGAATTGGAGATATGAATATGAGAGTGTTGTAAATACTAACATAGTAGCCATTGTTGGTTGCCAAGGAAAGAGAACAGTCATCAGCCCATAGAGAGCCTCGGTTAGACCATGCATCCAAAACCTCTTGATAGTTCAAGTTCAAGTTCAAAGCCACCATCTTTTCATCATCCATTTCCCAAAACCCAACAATGTTTTCTCTCTTTATCTGCTGCTCCTCAAAAGGGTACTGGTTCGTGCTCTCTGTTACCTGTTCTTTTCCTTCGTTTTCGTCTTCTCCTTCCTCTTCAATGGGAGCAAATTCCTCCCATTCCATGAAATCCCAATGGAGTTCGCCACTTGAAGAGTCTTGTTGCAGCAACTTTTGTTCCTCTTTGGAGTTGAAGACCCCTTCCAGTTCCTCCAAAATATTGAAATCTTCATAGCTGTAAGATTGGTCAGAATTTGGTAAAACGGAGGTGATGGCTTCTGGTACCTCTTGTTCTTCTTTCTTGGGACTTCTGAGTAGTGAAGTGCATCCCATCTTATCTCAACCAAGTTTCTCTCTCTCTCTTCCTCTCTCACGCTCTCTCTCTCTCGCTCTCTCTCTCTCTCTCTCACTTTCTCTCTCACCTTTGGACTTTGTAATTGCATAATAATAATGCATGTGCTCCTACCGTACGTTTTGTAACTATCAATAGGATGAAGTACGCATGTTATATAGTGGGAACAATCACTATGAAATAATTGACCTTCTATCCCTTCATTTGCTCCAAATTTGTTTAGTCTTTGATTACTTACTTGCATATTCTTTACGTTTAATCCTCCCAATAAACTGTTAATTGCTTAAACTTTTTCATACATTTTCTTAACTCAATTTAATTCATATATATATATATATGTATATTATTTTAATTTTATAGACTAAAGGTGTTTAAATGTGTTTATTATAAGACTAAAACATAAATTGCAAAATAATGTGTGAGTTATGTTCAGATAGATTGTGAGGAGAGTGTGTCACACCTCTTCTTTACATGTAGAGCATCTCGAAGGGTGTAGAATATGTGTGATAGGTAGATGGGGTGTCTTCGATGCATCATAATCAACCTAATATCAATTTTCAACATTTTTATCTCTTTAACCTAAATAGTAACCAAAATCTAATATGGAAAGGTATGTGGATTGCAATTAATTTTGGAAACATAGGAACGAGGTTATTTTTAGACAAAGAAGGGTAAGCCTTTGGTTTAGCTCAGCTGAGCATGTGTGATCTTGGATAAAATACAAGATCTCAAAAGTTAATTTCTCTTATTGGTATTTATGCCCTTATTTATGTTTAAAATTTCCATGAATTGGTAATTTATGTGTGTTTATTGTTGTCTTATGTGTTAAAATAGCATTAGATATGTCAAAATAACAAAATGAAGGCTTGGAGCATGGTTACAGGGGAAGATACGTAATGATAAATATGCAACCATTTTTTTCTATGATGTGAAGAAAAAATACCAGAAACACCAAGTTTGGCCACTATGAAAAGCATGCTAAAACACAAGGATTTGTGGCGTAGTTCGGTTATCTTTTTTTTTTTTTTTTTCACACAAGGCTCCTTATGTATTGATGTATCTTTGGTGGATTTTGAATCATGAGCAAGGTTTATTTGTTAAATCATAACCAAACCTATATATTCATGTGGGAAGTTTTTTTAAGCAAATGTTCTCTTCGGATCTTTACACATCTTATGTAGATGTCCAACATGTGCATTTTTTGTAAAAGAGTTAGAGTACCCCATAAATGCTATATATATATATATATATATATATATATATATATATATATATATATATATATATATATATATATATATATATTCATTTATGGTAAGTGTGAAAAATACTTATTATTCATGTTTGATTGAACCTCTTAATTGTATTCATTCATGTGTTTTGTGGAAAGATTTAGGATGTTTTTAGGTTTTTTTAAGATAGATATACTTTGTCTTTTTTTGGAGATTATTGTATAGGAAAGTGAAGGATTGGAGAAGAAGTGAGAATTGCTTTGTTAAGACCTTGTCGCCCAACGAGCATGTCTTTTCGCCTAGTGAGATTGTTCGTTCGTCCAAGGAGAATGTCATCTTGCCCAGCGAGAATGTCATCTCATCCAGTGAGAAGACCGTTTCTGAAGTGGTTAAAGTTTTGGAAGTTACACGAAACATGTGTGCTGGTATGTGGAAACGCAACAAAGCTAGAAAAACACGGGAAAGGTCATTCTAGGGCAAGAAGAACATAAATTCCTTCATTCATTCCATCAATTTCATCCAACTGTTGTGCTCTAGATGCTTAGGAGTGACTAAATTCCTCTTTCATTGAGATTGGATGTAATAAACTTGTACTCTTTGTAATTTTCCTATACAATTTATTCTTTGTCTTTGTTCATATGTTTTATCTCAATTATTCATGTGCATGATGGAAACCTTTGTTATTTGTTTGTATCTAATCATTGGAAACTGAATTGGAACTTAACATTTGATAGAACAACCATGAGATTGGGTTCTAGGAATATATGTAATCTCTAGGTCATTCTAGACATCGTATCTTAATGTAAGTCTTGCGTTATAATAGTTAAGGAATTAATGTTTCGGCACATTGACTTAGAACTTACCTTTAAGGAATTAGGGCTAGTATGTTTATGATGTGGATGTTTGAGCAAGATAAAGATATTGTGTAGGAAATATTGCAATATTATGGTTCATGAAATTCGATCTTAGTGAAGTCTTACCTAAATTATTTTATAACTTTATTGTTTAGTAATTTTGTATGTCTATCTTGTGAATTAAATCAACAATTAATGTTGTCACCATTGCTAAGGTTAGTAAATAATTATAATTAGATAAACAAATACAAATATTTTAGAAAAAACGATACTTGAACTTCTATTTTACTACTTGTAACTAATTGTTACATTTGTCAAAAAAATTAATAATTTATTCTTTGCTAATAAAAAAAATCTATAGATGTGAAGAAATGATAAGCTATTTGAAAACGAAATAGAAAAATGGTCTACTTGACATCCATGAATCATGCAAAAATCTAAAATCGACAGCAAACAAAATGGAATGTGTTCAACCTAGTGTACATTTATCGACTTTGTTGTTGCTTAATTATTGTCATTAATGTTCCTATTATTATTATTATTATTGCTAAGAAAATTATATCATAATGTATAAGACTGATTTGGCGGTGCAAGTGGAAAAGATGGAGATAAGTTGTGGGTCCGAGTGCTCTCTTAATCATAAAATGGCATATAAATAACTAATATTTTCTGATGAAAAAAGATAACGCTATATTACCTTTAGAAGTTTGGGAAGTTAATTTAATTTTCTCTTAGGGTTTAGATTGCAATAAGGTTTATATTAATCGGAGAGGACAAATAAACCCGTTTATGTGGATATTGTTTGAATATGTTTCCGTTTTGACGGAAAATCTTCGGATTGACTGGGTATGGGTATGGATATAGAAAAATCTCCGACTTTTTCAATTGGGTATGGGGATGAGTATAAGAATGTACATATCTTTGCCATAATGCATGTCCCCAGCATATCTCCGTCCCCATTTAAATTATTAAATATTCACAATTAATTAAGTTACCCTATATATATATATATATATATATATATATATATATATATGGTATCCCCATTTAAATTTTTTACTTATTATTATTAATTTTTGTTTCATTTGATGAACTCTTTTCTTTCGCTAAAACAATTTGTGTTACTTCTCAACCATTGAGTATATATATTAATATTTGAAAAGTTTTCTTATATCTCTAAGGTATTTTTCATCTTATCATACCCTTGATTATATGAATGTTTTCTTTTGTGCGGTTTCTTTCAATAGTCTCTCTAATTGTTTATAAGACACACATTTGTTGATTTTTTAATATTTGTATTTGTTGTTTATTTTCATCATGTAAAATACTATTTCGATATATTTTATCTAATTATTTTTTATTTTCTAACTCATTATCAATTATATTGTAATTTTTTCACTATAATTGTATAAATAACTTTTATCTACTACAATATAAATATTTAATGTAATTGCCATGAATTTTTTTTATCACCATCCAACATATATTGGAGCTCAAAAGATACAAGATCTATGTTAAAATTTTATTATTTGTTCTTTGCGTCATTTTGATCAAGTGATGTATTATAACTTTTATTAGTGTATACAAAAAGGATTCATTAGAATTTAAAAAATTGAAGTAAACAAACATTTAAAATATATTTTAATTTGAATATTTGTTTTTCTTTTATATTTTTTTTTAATATTTTTAAATTTTATCAACTATGTTTCTTTAATGTTTGAAAATTCAATAAATGTTTTGGTTCTCATGAAATTTTATTTTGTATTCTAATCTAAAATGTAAACAATTATAATTTTTTTCAAAGTATTTGATATCGAAGAAATAATCATCCTCCTAATATTCAATATTTGATAATATTATGTTTTCTTTACTGTAAGTTTTTATTATTTTATAAGAATGAATTAAAATTAACATTGAAGTAGTAAAAAAACAAGTACGAGTAAGAGTATGAGATTATACCCGTTATCTAGTGGGAATAGGGATGAGACAAAAGTTTGATACCCATTGGATATGGATATGAGGATAAATTTTTTCTACGATGATGGATATAGGACAGCGAAATCTGTCCCCACTCCGTCTCGTTGCCATTTCTAATATTAACTATATTTGGATCTTTTTATAAAAAAAAAATAAAATAAAGAGCCATTCTTTACCTTTTTGCGTTCTTAATTATCTTTAATTTAATATGGGTTTTTTTTTCTTATTTTCTTGTAAAATGAAGAATGGGATATGGCTTTTTCCTTTAAAATATTTTTAAATTTAGTTTTACTTCATGCAAATTTTTAATGCATTTTATTCCTTATATTTTAGCAAAAACATATGAACATTAAGCATGCTATGTGGCATTTAGTACATATACATCTTAAAAGTATAACCTTAAATCCGACACCGCCACACTTCAAATCTACTCAACCCCTATCTATTTTAATTCTTCCTCGCCTATGTATAATATTTGTGTATCTTGAATATGACGAATTTGATTTTGTTTTTGGTTTGAATTGAATATCTGATATATGACTTGTTGTTGATTATACAACTGCACATAATATATTCGTTAAATTAGTTAACAAATATTTGGAATTAAATTAACATTCAAGTTCCATAAAAATCGAACTGATTTGGAAAAACATTTACATTAAATTGTTATATTAGTTTAATTTGTAAAAATTACTTTGTGTGAAGATTTAGAAAATAATTAAGAATACATGTAGTATTTATAAATTGCAATTGAATATTTTATTATTAAAATATAAAATTTATAAATAGAAAAATATTTTACTCAAGTTTTATTTTATAAGACAATAATTTTTTTTTTAAATCATGTTTTTCTTTCTTTACATTCTCTCGTGGGTTCTGACCAACCTGCTCATTCTTTTTTAAAATTAGAGTCTACCATAGAAGTTTTGGTGTAGAGTACAACAATTTTATTCGATGAGAATTTTCATCAAGATAAGTTCATTTTTTACCCTTTTCCTTAAACCATTTTAATAAGTTTATCATGTATGTGTTATATGTGATTTAAAGTGATTCAAGATGAATCTTTATTTGAAGAGGATTGTAAGAATGTGTTCACATTTTAATAAGTTTTTCATGTATGTGTTATATGTGCTTCAAAGTGATTCAAGATGAATCTTTATTCGAAGAGTATTGCAAGATGAATCCTAAATTTCTATAGCTATGTTCCTAGCTAGTTTTGTCTCCCTCACTTTATCTTTTTGCCCCAATCGATGATGGGATACCACTTCCAATATTCGATCCCTGAAATGAAATAAAAAATACTTATAAATTATTTAATTTCAATGTTTATTTTAATTAACTAATTTAATTTCTTAAATAAACTGCTGAATTTTACTTCATTAATAAAGGGATGTTCCAAACCAGTAGTCATAGTAGCAAAATACTCAGGAACATCATCTCTAGAAGCGATGTAGGTAAACATAATTTGCATTTGATTTTTGACAACTATGAGCTCATTTTTCATCTTCACAAACTTATCCTCCATATTTGTTGATGTTGCACTACATGAAGTAAAATTCATACCATTTAACCTTAAAGTGGGACGCTTAAAAGCAAGAGTAGCGCAAGCTTCATGTGATAATCCTCGGACTCAACCTGAATGCTCCTTACCAATTTGATACCAAAGATGTGTCCTAACTTATCAATGCTCACACAATCACACAAACGTCTCAAATATCAAATTTTTATCAACAATTTCAATCACAACTCAAGTATACTAATCCAATCAACATACTAGATTTCTCACAACAAAAACAATGATCATTTAATTTCTACTACCATATCATTCAATTAAAGCATTATTAGAAAATAACTAGGCTTCCTTTCCTTACTCTTGCTCTCACATATGCTACTTTTTTCTTTTCCATATCCCTTTATTCATATCTAACACGCCTGAGAAGGCATATTCTATGTGGTTAACCGACATAATGAAGACGAAAGTGAATTAAGACCAAAATACGTGTGAAAAAGGAGCAAAATGAATATTAAGTCCATAAAGGCTTTATACAACGAAGATAAGACATAAAATGAGAAAAAAGTTCGTGGTTACAATTGTCACAGAAGAGAGAAAAGAGCATTGTCATGGTTATGTACCACCATTGGTGAAGGTAAATTCTTGCTCCATTGTTATGCTGAGAATTTCTTCCTCAACTACTGCAAGTTGCATTTCTAACTCGGAAACTTGAGCTTCTAGGTTAGATATGATTCCAACACAACCATAAACAAGGTTTATAATTCTTGCATTTGCTTCATAAACTAAACTCTTCACTGCATCTCCTCTTAGCTCAACGGAACATTCTGCAAGAAAACACATACAAACAAGTTAATCAAAATTCATTGATTATTTCTTGATGAAGTTCTCTTAGATTTATATAAAAGAAGAAATAAATGTCTTAAACCGATTAAACCTTTGGGATTTTTGTGATATTGCTGCAGTCAAAGACCTTCTCCCACTTCAAGAAAATTTTTAAATAATAATTAATTTTAGTGATCAATAAATATTAGTAATTATAATGACCAATTTAGATACTAATTTAAAAAACCAAGAGTTATTGGTTACTAATAGTCACTATTATGAATAAAAAATTATAATTGATCACTAAATTGATCTTTAAAATTAATTACTATAGTTTTAGCTACTAAAGAAAATTGACCTCCAAAATTAACTACTTAGGTTTTGACTATCAAAATAAGTTATTTTCTAAATTATTCTCTAATTAATTAGTGAGTAATTATAATTTTTTATTTATAATAATAACTATTTAATAATAATAATTTTTTATTTTGTAAATTAATATTTAAAGTGTTCGTTACATTGACTAATTATTTTTAATTTTTAAAATTAATTTGTAATGGAAGATATTTTTGTAGTGTGTAGCATGACAAAGTCGTCGGATGGAAAATAAGGAGCAAAGATGCAATCCTGAGAGCAACTGCGCCTCAACAACTTGCAGGAAGCACGAGTTGAAGAATTATTCAAAATCCAAGAATCGATGTTGACCAACCTATAGAAAGCAAGTGCTCTTGGTTTCCTGAATTTGAATTTATATATGCAACCAAGGTAACATATGTAACATGTTTATAATGATGTTGTGATTACAATCTCTTGCCAAACAAGTGTCTAGGTCGACGAAAGTACAATCAATCATGATACACATATACGATACGTGTATCGGATACGATATATATATGATACGTTGATATGTTTATTTTTAAAATAATAAGATACGATACGTGATATATGAATATTAAAAAATGTACAATAATTATTAAAAAAATATAATAGTTATATGATTGTTATTGTGTGAATCCAAATTTCCTAACTAGAGACCAATTATTTTTGTAGTCAAAACCTAATAGCTAATTTAGTGACCAATTTAGAAACTAATTCATAATTGAAACTATTCTAAATATCAATTTAAAGACCAATTATAATTTTTTGAAACTATTTTAGTTGTCAATTTGGTCACTGTACAATGACTATTTTTTTTTGTCAACTAAATTTGGTCATTATTTCAAATATTTTCTTGTAATATACCATGACTTTATAAATTAGATACTTCATTGATAATTATTGATAAAATATCCTAAAGTATCGGACACGATATGTGTCAGACACGGATACGTGACCCAAATTGAAATATCGGTGCATCATAGCTTGTCAATAAAAGATAATGGGTAATATAGTAATTTTGCTAATATCTTATTTTCTTAATATATAATAGATTAGTCAATATACAATTATTTGTTTTTTTTTCCTTTTATAATTAGTCAGTATCCAATTATTTTTCCAATAAAAAAGTTTATCGGGTTATTTTTTTCAATAAACAAGTTTAACCGGTATTTAGAATAAAAACATGTATAGCCTATTAGCTTAGTTGGTTAGAGCATTGTGCTAATAATGCGAAGGTCATAGGTTCGAGACTTGTATAGGCCATTTAATTTTTTGTATCTTTTATTTTTCCAATAAAAACGTTTATGGTGTGACTAATTATTTTTTGTCACTAAAATTGGTCATTATTCAAAGATTTTCTTATAGTGTACTACGATTTTATAAATTAGATACTTCATTTATAAGTATCCTAAAGTATCAAACACATATATGTGTCGAACACAGATATGTGATTCAAATTAAAGTATCAGTGCATCATAATATAAATACAATCAACCAGTAGAACAATGCATTTTAGGAGATAGAATAAATGAACTAAATCCTATTAGGGTAAATTTTTCTATACCAAGAAGATATAGATAAAGATAAACAAACAAGTAAACTTCTTTAATATATTAAAATTAATTTGCCTGTCTCCTTTTTCTTGAAAATTTAGATAAGGGTTTTGACTTTATAAAAGTTGAAGTATATAGATTAATACATCTTATCATCTTTTTTAACAAAGGTTAATGAAAAACTTATATGAACAAATAAAACCTTAAATGTTATTTTTTAAAATATTTCTATCCTTATTTTGTCAGTTACAAGTGAAATTTTATCATCATAAATATTCATAAGTTATTTAGGTAAAATTTCAATTCTTATTAAAGAATCACATTACAATTTTATTAATTTGTAAACAAGTGAATATATCATTTGTGTCTAAAATATATAAGAATAATCTAATTGGTTCTTAAAAAAAAAAAAAAATTAGAGGCGCTTATGTTTATAAAGTTTTATTCTATATTTAAGTGATGAGATATCTCTAACCAAGGAATCAACCACCAAAACTATGGTTAGAGGATAGAAGAATATTGGGTCTCCTCTGAGTAGAGGTGTCAATTTGGCCCAGTTCACAGGGTTTGGCCCTGACCCATGTGGGTTAGGGCTAAAAAAGCCCACATCGAATAAAAGACTCCATCAAAGAAGCCTATAGGGCCAAAACCCCCCACAAAAGCCCTGTGGGTCAAGGCCAACCTATGGGCTTTCATCTTCAACATGAAAAATATATTATTTTTAAAATATATTATTATCTATGGGACAGACTCAACGACCCTGACAAGCACGACGACTCGAATAGGCCTAACGACCCGGACCTACCCAACAACCTAGACGGGTCCAACGACCTTAACGGGTTCGATGACCCGAACGAGCCCAACAACTCGAACATGCCCGACGATCCGAACGAGCCCGAGGATCTGGTCAGATATGACTATTCGGTTGCGCTCGACGATCCGAACGAGCCAAACAACCTGAACCTACATGACGTCATGGACGGGCCTGACCTGGACGGGCCCGACGATTTGAACGGCCAAACAAACCAAAGCATGACGACCCGGACGATCCCGACCACTTGGAGGGGCCCGACAAACCAGAAGGGTCCAACGACCCAGACAAGCGTGATGACCCGGACGGACCCGATGAACCAGACATGCCTGATGACCAAGATGAGTCTGACAACCAGGACGAACCCAACGAATCGAACAGGCCAGAAGATCCGAACGGGCCAAATTACCTAGATGGGCTCGAGACGGGCCCAACAAACTTGAAGGGCCAAATGACCTGGACGGGCCCATCCAACACATTGGGCCCATTCGAATAGTTGGGCTCGTTTGAGTTGTTGGGCCTGTCTGGATCATTGGGCCCATCTGAATCATCGGGCTCGTTCAGGTCATTGGACCCGTCTGGATCGTCGGGCCTGTTCGGGTAGTCGGTCTTGTCGGGGTCATTGAGGTCGTCTTGCCCGTCCAGATCGTCATCATTGTTCGGGTCATCAGGCTCGTCTGGATCATCACGTTCATCCGGGTCGTCGTGCCCGTCTGGATTATCGGACTCGTTCGGGTCGTTAGGTTCGTTTGTGTTTTCGAGCTCATCCTTGTCATTGGGCTCGTCTGGATCGTTGGACCCGTCTGGGTCATCGTGCTTGTCTGGGTCGTCAGGTCCGTCTGGGTCATCAGGCACATCTAGGTCTTCAGATCCGTCTAGTTTGTTGGGTCGGTTTGGGTCTTTGGGCCCGTTCGGGTCTTATGGCATGTATGGGTTGTCGGGCCCGTCTTGGTCTTCGGATTTGTCTGGGTGATCAGACATGTTTGGCTCGTCAGGCTTGTTTGGATCTTCGAACCCGTCCAAGTCGCTCAACTTGATCTTTGACTCTAACTTAATGTAGTATTATTTGGGGGGCCTAACCCACCTCAGCCCTAGTCCTAACCCACTAAAGAGAGGGCTTTGGGGGCTGGGGCTTTTTTTTGGCCCCCTCATTTGGGACTCCCCTAAAAAGGGACTTTATGAAGAGTGGATGAAGGCTGGCTCATAGGCTAGGGGCCAAATTGACACCTCTATAAATAGGTAGACACTCAAGATAAAAATGTTAGTTTTTATAGACTCATTATATCCTTCCGAAAATGAACTATTGATTGAAAATTATCTTGTGCATAGGAGTGTCTTTACATATATCTTATCGCCAAAACCTAGATTGAGATAAAATCTGACCTACAAGAACAAAAACAAAAAACGTTAATGATTTTAGGGTTAAATATGTTTTTAGTCCCTCAAGTTTCAGTGAATTTTGGAATTAGTCCCTCATCAAAATTTTATACCAATTTAGTCCTTCATCTTTCAAAATGCGTGAATTTAGTCCTTTTAACCAAATTTTGTTAAGTTTATCTGACGTTTCAAGCACATTTCATGATAGTATTTAAGTTAACATTGAAGCAAAAATGTGTCAAACAGTGTAAATAATTTAAATACTATCATGAAATGCGTTTGAAACGTCAGATAAACCTAATAAAATTTGGTTAAAAGAACTAAATTCATGCATTTTGAAAGATGAAGGACTAAATTGGTCAAAAGTTTTGATGAGGAACTAATTCCAAATTTCGCTGAAACTTGAGGGACCAAAAACATATTTAACCCATGATTTTATAAGGTGTATTCGACCTTGTAAACGAATTTTTTTTTTTTCATTTTGGTTGATAAATTTTTTTTCTTAAGTAAAAATATCAGAAAATAAAATAACAGTAAAGTTAGTGTTTTTGGTATGTGAAAAATATAGGTGCTGGTACCTAGTTCCTTTAAAGAAATTTTTAAACAAGTGAGCTTTTATGTTTGTCCTTTTTATTCTCTATATATATAAAAAAAAAAAAAAAACTTAGTTAAGCGATAAACATTTTATATTGCTAGTCACGTGTAATTATTTTTTTTTAACAAATAATATAAATGTTATTTGAGTTAAGTTATTCATTTATATACGCTGGATTTGTTAAATAGTATGTAAGCGTTTTATTGAAAGAGCATAAGTGAAATTAAACAATACATTCAAGTTGATAATTTTACAACATATTATGAATTATTAGAAAATGTGCTCGGTCAAAATAAATTGAGTAATTTTGACTAACATTTTTCACTAAAATGTGACATTATATTTCACATAATAACCAAAAGTGTTGAACTATAATAAATATAACCATATCAAAATAATTACTTGCATTCTTGTTTTGCATGATAATTTATAACAATATATTAAGATTTTTTTTTTATCAATTTTTTATTTTTCAATTTTATCCTTAATTATTATTATTGTGTCCACCGTAAAGGGAATTCCAATTTTTGAAACTTACGATTCTCATTTTCATCTTCAAACATCGGCACACAAACTAAGTTTTATTTTTGTGTGTGAGAAATCTTACACCACACAATACTCAAACTATCCACTCATTCAATTCAACACGTTTAACTTAACCTTTTTTTTTTGTTAACATTGCTTTCATACGTGGGGTCTTTTGAAACTTTATTAGTTTCTGTTTCAAAAATTTTAAGAATTTGTTATAATTAAACTGATTTTTTTGTAGAATGAAAATATAGAAGAATTTATTGTAAAAATTGTCTTTAAGCAATGAAGTAACTTTAGAAAATGATTCTAAACATATTTTTTTCCCAGAGACTAGAAAGTTTTATTTCTTATTTTTCAATCTCTTTTATTAGTGGATGTTTATATATATATATATATATATATATATATATATATATATATATATATATATATATATATATATATATATATATATATAATTTTTACTTTTGTATTTTTTCTTTTCTTTAATTAATTTTATGGTCCTCTACTTATGTCCACAAATACTCTACATTTATGTTTTAACTGAAATATTTATATAATATTGAAATATTATGTCGTGTTTGGATCCAACCACGGATTTACATCGAACGTGAATTTGTTAAGAAAATTCAAATATCAATGCGTTTATGCACGAAAAACGACATAACTATTTTTTTGAAAACTTTCTTCACAATGATAAGATTAGCGAAGAAATATATATATATATATATATATATATATATATATATATAGTAAAAAATATAAAATATAATAAAATATTTATCTTTTATTCTAATGAAAATAATTAATTTGAACTTAATAAAATATTTTTTATTCTAATATAGTAAACATTTATAATACAACAAATATTTATAATAAATATAAAT